>ENA-ORXR01000703-ORXR01000703.1-marine-metagenome-genome-assembly--contig:-NODE-703-length-41758-cov-3.964636_pt1 | contig 41758 bp, 34 predicted proteins | sample MGYA00237866_ERZ511479 | MGnify/ENA metagenome assembly ERZ511479
CAGGCGTCATACCCCCATTGGCTAGTTCTGGTGAATAGCGTCGGTATACACGATTGGGTAATAGATTATCCGTGATGCGAACAAACTCGGTCACGCAGCGATCATACCCCCCGATGCGGGTCAGCACATCACGCATTTCGTAGTCAACGACACCTTCCATCGGTGCCAGAATAATTCGCATAGTTTCCTGCTTAGCGGTCATCGATAAAAACGAGCGGATTGTAACAGTCATCAACGGCCTTACCTACTCTCAAGACTTGCTTTTATGAATCCTAATCTGGATTTCATTCGTTTATGTAATCACAGGCAACATTAATTTTTCGTAGTAAACCACTTTTCGTTCAAACCTAAATGGTCTTTTTAGCCACAATGAGTACACTAAACACTTTTATAGTTTGTTCATTTTTCATCCAAAGGAGTAAGAGAAATGTGTGATTTAGACGGTTGCATTAACTATGATCATTTACCTGAAATCAAGGTTGATCCAGAACAAAGACGCCGCTTTCTAAAGGGAATGGCGGGCTTGCCATTGGCTTCAATACTAGCCTTCCCCGAACTTGCAAGTGCCGCTACCAGTGGTATGAAGAATATTACGATTGATACCCCCGCTGGCAAATCAGTGACTGCTTCGGTCGCCTTCCCAACGCAGGAAAAGGCACCGACGATACTGCTTATCCACGAGTGGTGGGGCTTAAATAATCAGATAAAAGTCATGGCAGCTGAGTTTGCTAAACTCGGTTATATCGCGGTGGCCGTCGATATGTATGGTGGTGAAGTCGCAACTGAATCTAAAGATGCGATGAAATTGATGAAGACAGTTACCCCGGAGTCAGGCACTGACACCGTAACCGCTTGGATTGATTGGCTTAAAAACCATGAGCGCAGCACGGGTAAAGTTGCCACTATGGGCTGGTGTTTTGGCGGCGGTTGGTCACTGAATGCATCGCTGACGAATAAAGTGGATGCCACCGTTATTTATTATGGACGAGTCAATAAAACGGCAGAGCAGCTGGCTACCTTAGAAAGTCCGGTACTGGGTCACTTCGGTACTGAGGATAAAAGCATCAATAAGGAAATGGTTAATGGCTTCCTCAATGCGGCGAAAGATGCAGGCAAAGACAAGCAAATCCTTACCTATTGGTATAACGCGAATCATGCATTCGCTAATCCTACCGGAGCGCGTTATGATGAAGCGGATGCCGCATTAGCTTGGGAAAGAACTCAACTTTTCCTTAAGGCGCACTTGTCCTAGGGAACTCAACCTCAATACGATTTGTGTATTTCAAGCGCCAGTGCTTTTGCTACTGGCGCTTGAGCAAGGCATATCCCAGTAAAAACAACCCGAAACACCCGACAGCTCCACTAAATAGATCAAGCCCTTGAACATCAGATAAGCCGTTATTCAACACAGCAGCCACCAACAAGGCCGAACCAATAATACTAATAATCACCTGCTGATTAGACTGCTTAACACTCTGCACGAGCTGCTTAGTTTCTGCTATCTCCGATTGATTCTGTAACTGTCCCTGTTTCATCATTTGTAAAATAACTTCGTTCAGTGCAACGGGCATATGCGGCGCTTGCTCGATAAACTTGGGGAAATTCTTTTGCATACCATTTAGTAATGACCGAACCCCAACCTGCTCGTCCATCCAACGTTCCAGAAATGGTTTAGCCGTCACCCAAAGGTCAAGATCCGGATAGACTTCCCGTCCCATGCCTTCAATATTCAGCAGCGTTTTTTGCAGCAGAACCAGCTGCGGCTGCACTTCCATATCAAAGCGCCGCGCCGTCTGGAATAGTCGTAACAGCAATTTTCCATAAGAAATATCTTTAAAAGTGAGTTGGAATATTGGCTCACAAACTGTTCGAATGGCGGCTTCAAACTCTACAGCGCTGGTGCCACTCGGCACCCAACCTGACTCGATGTGGACTTCTGCAACTTTCTTATAATCACGGTTAAAAAAGGCATGTAGATTTTCCGCAAGGTAGCGCTGATCCTGCGTGCTTAAGGAACCGACAATACCAAAATCCACCGAGATGTAGCGTGGATCATTAGGGTCAGTCACATCAACAAATATATTGCCGGGATGCATGTCGGCATGAAAAAAATTGTGTCTGAACACCTGCGTAAAAAAGATATCCACACCGCGTTCTGCGAGCACTTTCATATTCGTGTTCGCGGCTTTCAACCCCACAATATCGCCCCCATTCAAGCCGTAGATACGCTCCATGACCAAGATATTAGGCGCACAATGATCCCAATAAACTTTTGGAATGTAGAGGTCTGGCGAGTTTTCATAATTGCGTCGCAGCTGATTGGCGTTAGCAGCTTCGCGTTGCAGATCTAACTCGTCAAAGATGGTTTTTTCATACTCTTCGACCACTTCAACCGGACGCAAGCGCTTACCGGTACTGCTTAGGCTATGCAGTAACTTCGCCAATAAATACAGTAAGTTAATATCCTGCTGAATGACTTTTTCGATTTCAGGGCGTACTACCTTAACGATGACTTCCTGACCATCCTGCAAGCTTGCACAATAGACTTGAGCGATCGAGGCGGCTGCCAAGGGCTCCTGATCAAACCGTTGAAATACCTCGGCCACTGGACGTCCCAGACTTTCTTCTATCAGCTGGATTGCCTGTTCCGTTGGAAACGGTGGAACGTCATCCTGTAATTTTGCCAACTCATCCGCGTATCGTTCGGGTAACATGTCGCGGCGGGTCGATAAGATCTGCCCAAACTTTACAAACACTGGCCCCAGGTCTTCAAGGGCAAGCCGCACAGCAACAGCCGGCTCTGCCACCTCACGTTGCTTCCATTTCCAGGGAGCAAATTTATAGACAGGCTTAAGAAAGCCTAATTGGGGTAAGGTGAGCGCGAGGTCGTCAAGCCCGTGACGAATTATGACTCTGGTGATGAGCAACAGCCGCCCAAGCTGGGAAATCAATTTCATGTAACGGTTGAATCTCCAGCATGTTTTGCTTCTAACAGCTTGATGCGCGCTTCGACTCGGTCAACGCTCATCCTCAAATCATCTACCGCTTCCATATACATCGCAATTTCAGCTTTGGCAGGTACCATGCGGCTCTCTTCACTTAAGTATTCAGCCGCATTAAGTTTCATTGCTTCTATCGTTTCAGCAGCCCATTCATTACCTTTGCGGACAGTGCTGCCTATTTGGTAGGCGGGAATATCACCAATCACTTTTGATAGTAGCTCTTCCCAGTCAATTGAAGCTTCTGAGAGTAAGCTGCTAAATCCCTGGGCGACTCGCATATCCCCTGAAATTTCAACATCACTTTCCAGCATGGCACTTGCTGAATCCTCGCTACGGCTTAACCCTATTAAACTAGCAATACTTCCAGAAATCGTTGCATCAGGCATATCGGCGTATTCTCCTAACACCTGAATGTCATTGCGGCCAATTAAACTGTACAGATCTATGTCCAAACCGCCGATGTGTAACTGTATGACTTTGTCTTGTAGTGAAGCCGCTTTAGAAAATGCTTCACCGTCTAGCCGTAGATACGCATTCAACGATTTCTCTATCACTGCTAACACCGAAACAGGCAATTGCATCAGAATTTATAGCCCGTATGAAGCGCCACAATACCGCCGGTCATATTGTGATAACTGACCTTTTCAAAGCCAGCGTCTTGCATCATCCCTTTTAATGCCTCCTGATCAGGATGCATGCGAATTGACTCCGCCAAGTACCTGTAACTATCAGCATCATTGGCCACGATTTTGCCAACCAATGGCAATACTTTAAACGAATATTGGTCGTAAATTGTATTGAGACCCGGCACGACCGGTTTGGAAAATTCTAAAACCATTAACTTACCACCTGGCTTAATCGTTCTAAAAATTGACTGCAAAGCAGTCTCTTTATTTGTCACATTTCTCAAGCCAAATGCCATCGTTACAAGGTTGAAGTAATTATCTTCAAAAGGTAGATCTTCAGCATCCGCTTCAACATATTCAATATTTCCAGCGATACCCATGTTAGTTAGGCGCTCTCGACCTTGCTGCAACATGGAACTGTTTATGTCTGACAGCACAACCTTACCAGTCGACCCTACGATTCTGGTAAATTTCGCCGCCAAATCACCCGTACCACCTGCTAGATCAAGGATGGTATCACCTTTTTTGGCAGCCGCTTTATTGATTGTATAGCGCTTCCACAAGCGATGAACACCTCCTGACATCAGGTCATTCATAATGTCATATTTATTGGCAACAGAATGGAACACCTCACCCACTTTAGTTGCTTTTTCTTCAACAGCTACATCTGCATAGCCGAAATGAGTTGTTCCACTTTTGTCTGACATATATACACCTGAAGGTATTAATCGACCATTCATCTTAAGAAATGTTAATTCGGTTCGTTTTTGCATAACGACACTACACGCTCACGTCGTATTGTAGCAACCAATGTCACTGTTTTGCCATTAGGCTTAATAAACAAAACAATAATCGACCGGAAACGTCACTATGAAAATATTAAGCACCATTTTATTGATCAGTTTCATGACTGTTTTTGCTGCAACGGCCAATGCCGGATCTGGTGGTACAGCTCCACAACCCAACAAGCCTCGCTTAGCAACCTGTAAAGACTGTGTCGATGCAGGCTATCGCCGTGGATATGCCGATGCCGAAGCCATCGCGCTTGAAAACACCGCCGCCGGCAGCAGTAGCGTAACGACACCATTGAGCTATAGAAAGCCTGTTTATGTGCAAGCACCAACCACTCAACCTCAACCGCGCTATGTTAATGCGCCAGCGGTTGAATCGGCTCCGAGGAAACTGCCGAGCTATGTGCAGCGCATGCAGCCAAAAGTACAGCCGACTGTACCCAATATGCAGCCTAAGCAACGACGAGCAGTTCAGCAGATTCAGCAAATGCAGCGCCACGCAGGTCATGGCCACCACACACAGGCTCAGATGATTGACTGTGAGCTAACTGACTCATTGAATCGAGGCGCAGGCCCGGTGACTACAGTGATATCAACTCAAAAGTATTATCAGCCGGTAGCTCCTGCTAAGCATACATATAAGCCTGTTAGAAAATTTGAACCTATGAAGCCTGTAGCCAATTTTAAGCACGGTGATCATTACCATCACACGGATGCAGAAAGAGCTGATTGTGCCTTAACGGATTCACTTAATCGTCAGGCCGGACCAGTGAGTACTGTGATCCACTCAACCAAAGTCCACAATCACTCACCTGTGAAGCAGTACCTACATCAGAATTATGCACATGGTAATCACGCCCATCACAGTGAAGCAGAGCGAGCTGACTGTGCGTTAACTGATTCGCTCAACCGCGGTGGTTCAGTTGTAAAGGTTGTCAGGAAATACTGATTTTCAAGCGACTAAGTAGTCAATAAGTAACTCTGACGCAGCGATTTATCGCTGCTTCTTTGCGTTTGAGAGGTCGTATTCTTTCTGCCCTTAACAAATAGCAACAACATAGCCTATAGAAAACCTGATCTCTAGGCGCTTGTATTTCAGTATTCACCAAGGCATTTCTTGTTATACTCATTTCTGAATAAAGTAATGTTATTAAGGTTAAAGCTAATGAGTGAAAGTACTTCGAAGGTAACTCAAGGGGTAAAATTACGTGGCGCTGAAAAAGTAGCACGTATCCCTATCAAGGTTGTGCCTAGTACTGAAATCAAACGCAAACCTTCATGGATACGTGCAAAAGCACCAACGACTCCAGAGGTTAAACGTCTCAAAAGCATATTACGCAATCAAAAACTTAATACAGTTTGCGAAGAGGCGGCCTGCCCTAATCTTGGAGAGTGTTTCACCAAAGGCACAGCCACATTCATGATCATGGGGGCAATTTGCACCAGGCGCTGCCCTTTCTGTGATGTCGCTCACGGTAGACCCAATCCATTGGATCAAGATGAACCCACTAATATGGCCGAGACAATTCATGCCATGGGGCTGCGTTATGTCGTTATCACATCAGTGGACAGAGATGATTTAAGGGACGGTGGAGCTGGCCACTTCGTTGAATGCATCCGTAAAACCCGTGAGTTGAACCCTGGAATTAACATTGAGATACTTACACCAGATTTTCGTGGACGCATGGATATTGCCTTAGAAATCATGAGCAATTCACCACCGGATGTTTTCAATCACAACCTTGAAACAGTGCCGCGTCTATATAAAAAGGCCAGACCGGGCTCTGATTATCAATGGTCATTAGATCTGATCAAAAAATTCAAAGGAATGTATCCTGACATCCCAACCAAGTCGGGGCTGATGCTTGGCTTGGGCGAGAGTCTGGAAGAAGTTCAGGAAGTCATGCAGGATCTACTGAATCATGGATGTAATATGTTGACGCTTGGCCAATATCTTCAGCCAAGCTTGGATCACCTGGCCGTCGAGCGATTTGTCACACCTGATGAATTCAAACAGTTAGAAATTATCGGCTATGAAATGGGCTTTACTCATGTGGCAAGCGGACCGATGGTGCGCTCCTCTTATCATGCTGATTTGCAAGCCGAAGGTTTAGTGCAGCAGTTTTAATTCATGCTATATTTTGTGATCTCAACGAGCAATCAAGTTCTGCTAATCTCTCAGGAGTGCCAATATCCTGCCAAACTCCCTTATGGTGTTCACCACTAATCAACTTGTCTAACATTGCTTCTCGCATAATAGGCGCGATAGCCTGTTTTCCGTGCTGGCGCTGTTTGAATAAATCTGGATGAAAGTAAGCAATCCCACCGTAGGTTAACTGAGAATCACCCGCACCGTATACACGACCTGCTTCGAGTAAAAAGTCTCCGTCAGGGTGGTGGGGTGGATTATCAACTAGTACCAGATGCCCTAAGTCATCGCCTTGCAGTGGCGAGACAGGGGTAAACTCGTAATCACACCAGATATCCCCACTGACTACCAAAAAAGGCTCATCGCCCAACAAAGGCAACGCTTTGATTATTCCCCCACCTGTTTCCAGCTGCGCTTCACTTTGCTCATCGGAATATTTTATCGATAGACCAAACTGTTCACCCGAACCTAATAGCTCTGGAATTTTATGACCCAGCCATGCAATATTAATGACAATATCTTGAAAACTATTGCGCTTTAATCGCTCTAAATGCCAAACGATTAATGGTTTTCCACCGACTGACAAAAGTGGTTTTGGTAAGTGATTGGTTAAAGGACGCATCCGTGACCCTAAGCCTGCTGCTAATATCATCGCTTTCATAATGATATGTCCACTGTACCGATTCGTTGAGGAATATCATATTTCTTGAATATATCGACTAATACAGAGGTTTCTCGGTATCGATTAGCAACTGACAACACGTAGCTGAGCGTTAGGGGCAAATCATCTAAATAATTAGCTTTACCGTCACGATGGTTGAGTCGGGCAAAAATTCCCAGTACCTTAATATGTCGCTGTAGTCCTACCAGATCAAACCAACGCCTAAACTGGCCTTGATCGATTTTTGGTGGCATCAATGCAGCTTCGATAGCCATTACACGAAAATCATTAACCCATTGGCTGACCTGATGTTCTGGCCAGGCGATGTAGCAGTCACGGAGTAATGAGACCAAGTCATAACAAATCGGCCCTGTTACAGCATCTTGATAATCAATAACGCCTGGATTATTTTTGCTGGTGACCATCAGATTGCGCGAATGATAATCTCGATGCACTAACACCTGCGGCTGCTCAATTGAAGCTTTAATCAAAAATGAAAATACGCCTTCAAGCGATTTTCTGTCTGAAGTAGACAGCTCAATTCCCAAGTGTTTCTCTAAAAACCATTCTGGCATTAGATCCAGCTCATTACTCAGTAGGGTCTCATCATATTTTGGCAGATCAGCCGAATCGGCCGTTTGAATTTTTATTAACGCTTGCAAAGCATCAGAGTAAAGTGAACCAGCTGTTTTGGTATTCAACTCTGGCAGGTAAGGAGTAACTCCAAGGTCGTCCATGAGCAGAAAACCTTGATGTAGGTCGCTTGCATGAATAGACGGTGTATTCACCGAAGCAGCAGATAGTCTCTCTCCCACATTGACAAAAGGAATTAGATCTTCTTTATCTGGCGGGGCGTCCATTGCTACCCACGTCTGCTTGCCTTCAGATACTCTAAAGTAGCGTCGAAAACTAGCATCCGCTGAAGCAGGCGCTAGTTGTGCATTTGGTTTAGTTTGATGGATCCAAGCGGTGAGTTGTTCCAGACGAAAATCGGTAGGCATAGTCAGTCAACTTTATTTTAAATTATCTGAGTATTATGCCCACGCAATTTGCATAAAAAAAGAACGTTATAGCTTTATTTCTGAAAGTGCCTTACGAAATCTCTCACCAATGCCTGCATGGCGCAAACCGTACTCTACATTGGCCACCATGTAGCTTAGCTTAGATCCACAGTCATGGCTCTTACCTGTAATGTTAAATGCATTAACTGTTTCTTTCTTCATCAACATTGCTATCGCATCAGTCAATTGAATTTCATCACCCGCACCGATCGGTGTATGGCGCAACAGATCCCATATTTTATTGCTTAATACATAACGCCCAACAACAGCTAGATTAGAAGGCGCTTCATCAACCGGTGGCTTTTCAACCACTTTGGTCATCGGGGTAGACGATCCGGGCGCTAAATCATGACCATTAACATCAGCAACACCATAACCACTGACTAATTCCATCGGTACCGGCTCAACCATTATCTGACTTTCACCACCTTGCTCAAACAAGCGAATCATCTCAGCAAGATTTTCGGTCTCAAGGTTGCTGTGAAAGTCGTCAATAATTACATCGGGCAGTACTACAACAAAGGGCTCGTTACCAATCAGTGGCTCAGCACATAGCACAGCATGACCTAAGCCTTTGGCTACGCCTTGGCGAACATGCATGATAGTTACATCAGTCGGACAGATGGAGCGCACCTCATCTAAGAGCTGACGTTTAACCCTTTTCTCAAGCGTTGCTTCAAGCTCGTAACTGGTATCGAAGTGATTCTCAATGGAGTTTTTACTGGAATGAGTGACCAGTACAATTTCTTTAATACCCGCAGCAATACATTCATTAACAATGTATTGAATCATTGGTTTATCTACTATCGGCAACATTTCTTTAGGAATTGCCTTAGTTGCTGGCAACATTCGTGTACCCAAACCTGCAACGGGGATTACTGCTTTGCGTATTTTTTGAAGACTCATAGAAATCTCATTCATTATTATTTAAGTGGGGGCTGATATTGCTGTTGTCGCCAGCTTGAAGCTCGAAGACAGAAGTTCTATAGAATTATTACACATTAAAATCCCAAGCACCAAGCTCACCCGTCTTATAGATAGAACCGTTAGTATCCATCGTCAGCGATTGTGATTGTGATTGTTGTTCAAGACAAACAATTATTGGGATAGATGACTCTAAGTGTATTACGTCGATAACTCAGTTCATTGTGATTATTTTGAGTTCACTTTAATCCACCAGCGTAACGAATACACTTGATCAACGATTTGTTGATGCTGGACCAATAGGCACTTTTCACCCGCCACTGCTGCAAGGGATTTTTATCTGCCGGTAGGCAGGCCATTTTAGTTAAAAAATTATCTTCACACCCGGCGATACCGTCCGCAACAATTGGAACGATTGTTGGGGTTAAATCTCCAGACTGTAAAAGTAATTCTTTGAGGGATTCATAGGTGTCTGATTTAAAATAGTCTTCACTAATCAATACGATCAAAACATCTGGAAGCTCAAGTGACTCTTCGTCAAAGAAAATATTCTCGATCTGTAAATCAATATGCTGACGCATCTTATATTTTATATCAGAGAGCTGAGAGACAATTTGATTATGGCAGTTCGCTTGAAAAAAAGAGCTAACAGCCACCCTCACCTGCCTTGGAAACTCTGCTGGCTTGGTCAGGCTTTGCAACGATGGTGTATGGTGAAAAGGGTTCTCTGTTAACTGCTTTAGCCCAAGACCCACTCGCCCATTTGTTTCATCTATTTCAATGATCTTACACTCAAGACTATTTCCAACTCTAAAATTCACCAAGTTATTTTTCGAATTAGTAAACCAAGATAAATTGGAGAAGTGGAGCAAGCCATTAAAGTTTTCGGCTATTTCGATAAACAAGCCAAAGTCAGTCCGTGAGCGAACCACACCTGTTATCAAATCGCCTACAATATAGTCATCCAGCACCTGTTCAACAGGATTTTTCTTCATCGCTTTTAAGCTAAAAGAAACCTGCTGTTTATCATAATCAAGCTGGCTGACCTTCACAGTTAAACGATCACCACGCTGATAGTTCATAACTTCCTGTTTATTCTTCGGTTTCCAACTTAATTCCGACCAATGTAAGATTCCTGACAGCTTATCGTTGTAGGTCACAAAGTAGCCAAAATCAGCGACATTACTGACGCTAACATTGACCTCATTTCCGATCTCGTGATTGGCTATAAAATCTTCCCAACAACTATCATCCAACTGCTTTATGCTTCCTGTAATATAGGCTTTCCCTGGCACCACCCTTAATAGTTTAACCTGTACAACATCTCCAACCGTGACGACTTCAGAAGGATGATTAAACGGTTCCCAACTCACCTCTGTCCGCGAAACCAGACAAGTTAATCCTGACAAATCGACGGTCACTAACTTATCCATAACCGCTGTAATTTCACCAGAAAGAACCTGACCTTTCTGCAAGCTTAAAAGATAGTCGACCGCGCTCTCTCGAAGCGCCTCAATCCGAGAAACAACTAATTGTTTACTGTCGACATCTAACTTCAAAATTTTGAACTCTATGGGTACGTTAAGAAAGATATCCGGAACATCAGTATATTCACATAAATCAAACTGATATCGAGGAGAGAAACCAAGAGCCTCTCCAAACCTAATGATGTAGCCTTTCTGTACTTTACGTTCTAAGTAGCCCGTAATGAATTGCTGATCCTCATCAGCAATTTCTATTTCACTCCAATCATCAACTTCGACGCCAGCATCTTTAGTTGATACTTTTTTATTAACAATTGTTTGAATAATGTTAACAACTGGCGTTAGAAACATAGATCTGGGCCATTTCTCATTTGATAGTTCGATATTTACCAGCTGGGAAACTGGATAAAAGATGGTCTCTCTTGATTATGATAGCATCTTACTGAGCATAAATTAAACATATTGATTGAGTATTTTTCAGACATTATAAAAAATGATTATTTTTATGCGTCTTTAGTGTCCGGGGAGGCTTTAAATCGCATGACTTGAATAATATAGGCAGGTATCAGCAACAACAGCGGCCATACTAGTCCATTACCTTGATAAAGATACAAGCCAATTAAATTGGCGCTCAACAAAACGGTTATCCATAACAATAAAATCATGAAGTTGTTTTTTGAGAAGATATAGATTATTGAAGCCACAATTGGGACTAATAGGATCGTGCCATATAATGCACTATAAAGTGTGGCGTGCTCTTGTGGAAAGCTGGCTGAGCGAGGCGAAAAAATCAATACCATACCAACCAACCAAGTGCTGGCGATAAACAAAGCCGATAATTTACTTACGATGGGTATCTGGCTCATTTTTTGCCCATTCAGCGTGAACAACCTATAAAAGCCAGCTGCTGCCAGCACAGCTAAAACCTGACTCCAATGGAATTTCAAACTACTATTGAGCGTCATCAAAGTAGAGATAGCGACCAACAGAAGAGCAAGAACGGTAATGAACTCAGTTGCCACTAAATTCTGACCTTTTGCTAGCCTGACTAAGAATAATGCAGCCACCATGGATAGACTAAACAGAGATAACACAACAATCGGATTGCCGTGCAATAGCGAGTAGTGGAGCGAAACATTTGACACACCTCCGGTCAAAGCAAAGATGAGCAAATCCAAGGTATTGTGACGCCACTTTTCAACCTGACAGGCCATAAATCCAATAGTTACGAGCGAAGCAGCAGAAAATGCAAAGAACAATAGCTGTGAGCTTTCAATCTGCATATTTGTTAATTGCGAAAGTGGCAACCAGCACAGCCCCAAGCAGGCCGAAAGAAGAATGCAGCTTATAAATTTTAGATTGCTAGCCATTTTTTGAAATGTGGGGTAGACAACACAGCTAAGGAGGCTTCGATAGCTGTTTTTTTACACACTCAATGATGACTTAAATTTGATCATATATCAATTCTTATTCTGCCATAAGTCATCGCAATAGGATCATCCACACATCGCGTCATAGAGTTTGCTTCACTCTTTCATTTCTTTGCATTAATTTTTTCTTCCACCGCTGCAAGCTTCTTATCTTCTTCGGCGAGCTGTTCTAATTCAATGTGTTCAGCTGCTTCCTCATCTCCAACAAACTGATTTTTCTCAGCTTGACCTAACATTTGCATAATATTAGAACGTGTAGTGCGACTCAGTAATAAACGTATGCGCTTATCTGAACGCTGGAAGACCTCGCTAAAGGCCAGGTCTTCAGTGCCGTACACCTTCACATAGTCAATATGAATCAAACTATCAATGAAGTTGGCAATCAGGTTTTTATCAGAATAATCCGGTGAGTTGATCTCATGGATCATCGCCACCCGTTGTGCCATCAACTGACAACGTTTTTCCAATTCAGCCTTGGGGATGGTTTTAGAACCTGAACGTGCCAGCAAGGCTAAAGTCAGATAGTACACTTCAAGGGTTGGAGAGATTACGCGCGCCAATAAATTGATCTGCGCGAAACGCAAAGTTCCGAAACTACGTCGACTGTATGAGGCATCAGCATCTCTTCTCTCCAGCAGGCCTTGCTGACACATCACATTCAGGACATCGCGTATCGCTCTCTCTAGCCCATCTTTCTCCCAAGGTAAAAACAGCTCACTTTTCAGGAAGGGGTATACCATCGTTAACAGCTGGAAAATATCTTTCTCAGGGAGGCTGCGCTTATTGATGAAGCAGCAGGCGATTACCGATGGCAGAGCCATTAAGTGCAGTATATTGTTGCGGTAATAGGTCATTGAAACAGAGTGTCGAGCATCCAGATATAGGATATCTCCCAACTCGTGCTTACGGCGCTTGAGCATTTTGAGTGCTTCGACTCTGGCAATTTGCTCTGGGCCTGATTCTTCCGTGACTACTAAACGATCTGAGTAAGCTGATGCTGCAATGATGTCCCGATACATGGCGAGCATCTTCAGCAACTCACTCTCGTCCATGCTTTGCTTAGGTGTGGCCAATAGCACAGTCGCTATCAGTGTTACTGCGTTAACAGTAGCAGCCTGATTAATTCGCGAGGCGATAAGCCCTGACACAGAACCTACCGAGGCTCTGACCCAATCAGGGCGCTCCACATCATCATAAGCATCTTCATTCCAGGAAGGCTGTTCCTGGTCCAGTACGTCGTCCAGAAAAATAGGTTGACCAAAATTGGCGGCGACCTTACCAAAATTGCCTCGAATACTGAGGATTGAACGCACCGAGTTCATAAAAGTTTCGCTCTTTTTATCCTCACCGGAGAGCTCTGCTTGATACGCTTTGGTTTCCAGTAGCTTTTCGTAACCAATATAAACTGGCACAAACACAAGGGGCTTTTTACGATACTTAAGGAAACCCCGAATGGTCATCGACACCATTCCCGGCTTTGGTTTTAGCAGGCGCCCGGTTCGACTGCGCCCACCTTCCACAAAGTACTCGATAGCGACGCCCTTAGACACTAACTCCGCAACATATTCAAACATTACTGAGGAGTAGAGTTGATTCCCCTTAAAGCTACGGCGAATGAAGAAAGCACCACCGCCTCTCAGGATAGTACCGATCACCGGCATATTCAGGTTTTTACCTGCAGCAATATAGGGTATTGCTAAGCCTTCGTAATAAATCACATATGACAATAGCAAATAATCGATATGACTACGATGGCAAGGTACGTACACAAGCTCATGCGTCTTAGATAATTCTTGCAATTGCTCCGCATGATTCACCTCGATACCCGAATAGAATTTATTCCAGAAGTAGGAGAGCAAGCGGTTCATCACCTGGATGGTAATGCTAGTTGTGTTCGCCACAATTTCCAGCACGTACCGGCGTGCCTGATCAGTGGCTTTGTACTCGCTAATGTTCTCGTCGATGCTACGCTGTGTGATAGCCGCCTGCACATCTGGCTTGGTGATCAGGTCGCGAAGCAGCGTTGTACGATGCGAAATATCCGGCCCTATGGTCGCTGTTCTTACATCACTAAGGCATTTAGAAAAGGTCTCTTGCAAACTATCAATGATTGCTTCATCAGCCGTGCCTGTTTGCGTGTTAGGAATATCGAGCTGCGTATCCTCAGAGAAGTTGATCACTTCAGAAAATTTTATTGACGTGAAATGGCCATGGAACAGAATGGTCAAGAACTTAGAAATAAATCCACGCGGCTCCCAGGATTCTGAGAACAATACGGGTAGCCAGCGGTTTTGTTTAACGACAGGCTTGCCCCAAAATACTGAAACCGGTACAAACTGGATTTTCTGATCGGGGTGTTCTTTCAAGGTTTCAACGATTCCCCTGAGCATCCGGGAGCGTTTGGTTTTTTTCTCCATCCAGGCTTTAAATGGCTCACGCGGCTGAATCGTATAAACGGAATACCACTGAGATAACTCCGGACTAGCGATTCGATTTAACGGTTCTGGTAAATTTAGTCGCTTGCACTCAGCTTCCAGTACCAGCAAATTTGTCCAGGATCGATTTTCAAGCACATAGATAGTGGGCTGCTGTGGATCAATATTAAAGGATTCGATTTGACTAGGCTCAACCTTGGTCTCAATCCAAAGATATAGTAGCTTCCTACCTAGAAGGTTGAATGTTTTAAGTATTGTCATAAGCCCGTCAGATAAACCCTGTCTCCATCGCTAACCTATCAGTATCAGGGCTTTATGTCATGTCCCGTACTATGAAAAGACTAGAAATCTCTCACTGAAACGCCGACTAAATTAATGCTAGAATCATTTTCCCAGCATCACAGCAGAACACTCGATATGACTAAATATAGCTTTCTGGACGACTACAGTGAAGGTTGCCACCCAAAGATTTTACAAGCAATGACTGCCTCTAATATGTCACAGCAGACTGCTTACGGTAACGATGAGTATTCTGAGCGCGCTAGAAATCTGATCCGCCAACATCTGGGAAATGATGAGGCTGCTGTGTATTTTGTAGCGGGCGGCACGCTGGCGAATATCATTATTATGTCGAGTGCGCTGCGTTCACATGAAGCGATTATCTCACCAGAAACCGGTCACATCGCGATGCGGGAAACCGGTGCGATTGAAGCAACTGGCCATAAAATAATTTCCGTGCCTTCTGCTGATGGCAAGTTAACAGCAGCCAGCGTAGAAGCAGCTGTTGCCAGTAATGCTCACTCTCCCCATATGGCCAAGCCGCGCTTAGTGTATATTTCTAATGCCACTGAAGCAGGCACGGTTTATACCAAAGCAGAGTTACAGGCTTTATCCAAGACGTGTAATTCGAATAATCTTCTTTTGATGATGGATGGTGCAAGACTGGGAACCGCTCTCACGGCCAACATCAATGATATGTCTTTACAGGATATTGCTGAGTTAACCGATATTTTCTGGATTGGTGGTACTAAGGCTGGCGCTTTGATTGGTGAGGCGATTGTGATTCCTAATCCTGTATTGGCAGAAGACTTCGAGTTTCATATCAAACAGCGCGGCGCCCTACTTGCTAAAGGACGCTTGCTGGGTCAACAGTTTGCTGAACTATTCGATCAGGAGCTGTTTTTTGATCTGTGCAGACACTGCAATGCTATGGCGCAGAAGGTCTCGACTGCGGTTATCGACAACGGTCACAGATTGGCTGCCGATACCGAGAGCAATCAAATTTTCCCTATTCTGCCCAATGTAATGATTGATAAGCTTGAGGAACATTATGCTTTCTATCGCTGGGAAAAGTTCGACGATGAGCATTCGGTGATTCGCTTGGTGACTTCCTGGGCAACTGAGGAAACTCAGATTGATGCGTTTATCGCAGCTGTTGAAAAAGCATCAGCTTGAGTGGGCCACTTAACAATCTACGCGTCATCGAAATGTCAGGACTTGGTCCCTGTCCATTAGCCGGCCAGCTGCTGGCGGATATGGGCGCTGAGGTCATTGTTATCGACAAGACCTCAGCAAAAGTTGACCATACTGACATCAATCGGCGCAATAAACAGTCCATCGCATTAAATCTAAAAACAGCAGCGGGTATAGAGATCGCTCTAAAGCTCATCAAGCGAGCAGATGTTGTTATCGAAGGTTTTCGCCCCGGCACAATGGAAAAGCTGGGTCTTGGCCCTGATGCTTGCCTAAAGTCGAACCCCAAACTGATTTATGGCCGCATGACCGGCTGGGGACAAACTGGCCCATTGGCCAAAACTGCCGGACATGATTTAAATTACTTAGCCATTACTGGCGCGCTGCACGGTATTGGCTCTAAAGATAGACCACCTACTCCACCTCTCAACTTAGTTGCAGACTATGGTGGTGGCGCAATGTTTTTGTTATTCGGTGTACTGTCCGCATTGTTCGAACGTAGTCAATCGGGGAAAGGCCAAGTGATCGATGCTGCCATGGTCGACGGTGTGCCCGCTATGATGGGCTTACTGCATTCATGGATGGCTCAGCAACAATGGTCAACTCAACGAGAGAGTAATTTATTAGATGGGGGTGCACCATTTTATCGCTGCTATGAAACGGCTGATGGTAAGTATTTGTCAGTTGGGCCGCTGGAGTCGAAGTTTTACAAAGAGTTCATCGATAATTTCTTAGATGAAGCAGACTCTGAAAATAAAGACTTGAAAAGTCAATACGACGCTAGCAGTTGGCCAGAAAAACATAAGCAATATACTGCACTCTTTCTGAGTAAAACCCGTGATGAATGGATGGAGCTTTTTGAAGGATCGGATGCCTGTGTCACTCCGGTATTAGATATCGATGAAGTAGAACTCCATCCCCATAATGCTGCGCGTGAAACCTTTATTCGAGTAAACGATGTACTGCAAGCCAGCCCAGCTCCTCGCTTCAGTCGCACCCCAGCCAACAGACCAAAAGTTCCAACCGCACCAGGCGAGAATAGTGAGGCGATATTACACAGTCTCGGTTACAATAACGCAGATATCGATCAACTTAAAAAAGCCACTGTTCTGAGTTAAAACCGCCCCCTCTAAATCCATTTCAGAGAAGCAGAAGTGACAGAAACCCAACAAACGCTCGACAGTCGGGCACTGCGTGCAGTTGCCGTACAGTTTCTTATTAACGGTATGATAGCCGCTTCATTTATACCAAGGCTTCCTGAAATACGCGATGCCTTAGGTGTTGACTTGGCTACTATTGGTCAAATCCTTACCGTAGCCAGCCTAGGCGGATTGTTAGGAAGCTGGTTATCTGGCTGGGTGATGCCCAAGTTTGGTACCAAAAACGCCATGATATTTGGCACCTTAGCTGTAATTTTCAGCCTCCCTTTGGTTGGCTTTACCTCATCCGTTTGGTCGCTCCTGCTGGTTCTGGGTTTAATAATGATGCTCGACCCAATTGTCGATGTTGCCATGAATATTCAAGGCTCTAACATCAGCGCGCGACGGGATGCACCGGTGATGAATCGCTTACACGGTCTTTGGAGTATCGGCTCAGTGATCGGTGGCTTATTGGCGGCCAGTATGGCGGCTCTAAGTGTTTCGCTGCAATGGCATTTGATTGGTGCGGCTTGCTTGATGGCCATTGGTCTTTGGTATGTTGGCGGTGGACTACTCACTTCCGATGAAGCTGTCAGTGACCCAAATAAATCGGCAGAGAGCAAAACAACAAAGCGCTCTATTCCGATTAGTTTGTGGATTTATGCAGCCCTAGGTGCCAGTGCAATTGTGCCGGAAATGATCGGTAGTGATTGGGCACCTTTTCGTGCCAAGGATGATTTGCAATTAAGCGCGGGCGTCGCAGGAATGGCCTATGTCGCATTTACCATTGGCATGGTAGCTGGTCGCTTATCCGGCGATTTTATCGCACTGAAACTGGGCAAAGAAAAGCTGTTAAATTACGCGGTGATAACGGCAGCGATCGGATTAGCGACTGCCTGTTTAATTGATTACGCACCACTGGTTTATATCGGTTTAAGCATTGCCGGGGTTGGGATTTCAGTATTATTTCCAGCGCTGTATGATGCAGCTGCTCAAGACCCAAACAACCCGGGTGCCGCTTTAGGCGCTATGACTGCTGGCTCTCGTGGAGTGATGCTAGTTGCGCCGATAAGTATTGGCTTTTTGGCGGATAAAGAGGCTTTTTCTGTAGGAATGGCCATGGCAATGCTAGCGCTGCCGTGTTTGTTTATCGTGGTTTATCTAAAAGTTCTGCGTTAGCAAATCACTGCCATAACAAGATCTTAGGATTCAATCGCCAATCTTCCACCAATAAACTACCAACCTTCTCAAACTCACCACTGTTTGAGGTCACCATGGTCAACTGCTTGCTCATGGCCGTGCCTGCGATCATGACATCATAAGGATCAATCGGCAGATCCTGCTGTTTTAAGCTTGCGCGAATCTTAGCCGTCGCGATCGCCTCGTTATTTTCATAAGGAATCACCTCGATCATACGGATCAAGCTGCTAATAATAGGCTCAAGCTGCTTAGCCCGATCAGGATGCAACACCAGCCCGTAGTGAATCTCCATTACCGTAATTGCCGAGATCGCTAAATCCATTGGTCGCTCTGACCTTAAGCGGCTCATCACGCCAGCATCACCTTTCACAAAGTCGCTGATGACACAGGTATCCAATAAGTACTTCATGCAAACGGGTCAGCTTTGGGAGAGGTAAGATCCATGCGATGTGATTCGAATGCCGGAAAATCACTAATGCCTGAAAATTGCATAATTTCATCAGGCCACTCAGTCGTTTGTTTTGTTTTTAGCCATAGATCAATGGCTTCGCGAATCAGCCCATTACGAGACTTTTGACTCTCTTTAGCCGCTTCTAACAGTCGGCTGCCGAGATCATCATCTAAGTATACGTTAAAATTCATATGAAACCTGTTATAGAACATGTTACATTTAAATATAGCAAGAATAATGCTCAAGAAGCAAGCTATGATCATTACCATAAGCTAGCGACATACCTACAATCAAGCCAGCTTGATTAATTCTATTTCGCCACTAGTGCTCAATAAGTAGACCGCCAATCGTCGTGGCGATGTTTAATCTTCAGCACCATGAGTATTCTTTATCCATACCTAGTCTGCCACTAACCACCCAGTCAGACTTGGACTCAGAATACGGGTAGGGCCTGTTTTGGGAGCGAACGCTCCCTATTTTTCAAACCTGAATATCTCCCTACACACACACTGCTTTACTCCTCCTTGTGTCCTTAAGTACCCTCCTCATTTTATTGCACAGAAATTACGGGTTTAACCCATGCTTCATATGCTATTTCACCTACTGCTTCCACTCGCAATCAGCCTTCTATTTTTCCGCCAAAACTGGAAATTTAGTTTTATGATTTGGATAGCGTGGACTGCAAAATAAACACAGGTGAATGGCTGTTTCAAACCGTATAACAAGCTCAGTTAACCAGGCTTGCTATAGGGGATGGAGTTACTGCGCCATTGTCACTTCGCCTTTAAAGGTTCTGCTGGCAACGTAGATTAATAACAACACAGGCAGTGTCAGTATCGTCGTCATAATAAAGAAATTGGTATATCCAATCGACTCGACTAAGGTTCCAGAGTAGCCTCCGAGCACTTTTGGGAACAGCGTCATTAACGAGCTAAAGATCGCATATTGAACCGCTGTAAAGGATATATTGGTTAGGCTTGAGAGAAACGCAATAAACGCAGCACTCGCTAAGCCAGCAGATAAATTATCTGCGCCGATTACCGCATACAGTAATGGCATACTCGTACCAGACTGAGATAGCAGAATAAATAACAAATTTGTTCCAGCGGATAAAACAGCACCTAAGAACAGTATACGCATAACGCCAAAACGTACTGCCAGAAGGCCACCGGCAAAACCACCAATAATGGTCATCCAAAGCCCAAAGACCTTCGAAACACTGGCAATATCCAGCTTTGTGTATCCGAGATCTTGATAGAACACATTAGCAATAGCACCCAGAACAATATCTGACACGCGGTAAAAACCAACCAATGCTAGTAGCAGCCAGGCTAAGCCTACACCGTAGCGCTTGAAAAAGTCTTTTATAGGGTCTAGATAAGATTCTCTTACCATCGTTTCGTTAACGATTCTGGACTTCATTAGTCCTTTTGCAATGAGCCACGCAACCAATAACGCAATCGCCAAACGAGTGGTTTCAACTAGCAAACTCGCCAAAGACTTGTTTGAGAAAAGTTCCGTTAAAGACTTTTTAGCCGATGTCACTATTTCATAAAACGGCCCAAAACCAAGCTGAGTGCCTGATTTAGAACTCATAAAGAAAACTGCAATAAATCCGATTACCGCTAAAATAAACAATAAGAAGAACTTTGCATAGTCAGCCGTTGAGTACTTCGACTCATCCGGACGATACTCATCGGGCTCTGGAATCATTAGGGTCGTCAGCACCCCAATAAGCATCACACCCGCCATTATTGCGTAGGTATTCATCCATGCCGAGTAGCTGTAGGCTTCTTTAGTCGTTCCAAAATAGAAAGCAAGATATAGAGCACCTGCTCCTGCAACCAACATACCAATTCGATAACCCGCGATATACGTTGATGACATCAACGCTTGCAAATCACTTTTAGCTGACTCGATACGATAGGCATCGATAACTACGTCTTGTGTTGCTGAGGAAAATCCTAGCAATACAGCGGCTAAAGCCATCATTGTTAAGCTGCCCTGCCCCTGAGACGGATCGGTAAACGCCATCCACAATATGGCTCCAATTACTGCGAATTGGGAAACTAGCATCCAACTTCGGCGTCGACCCAACCATCTTGTTAGCAAAGGAAGCGGTAGTTTATCAACGAGAGGAGCCCATACAAATTTAAACGAATAACCTAAGGCTGCCCAACTGAAAAAAGTCACCGCTGATTTTTTTACACCTGCCTCTCCCAACCAAAGGCTGAGTGAAGAAAATATTAGAAGTATCGGTACACCTGCCGAAAAACCCAAAAATAACATGGTTACGACACGAGGATGCCCGAAGCTTTTAATGGTATCCCCCCAAGAACGTTTTGCTAATGCTTCACTCATAATTTCCCAATCTCATAGTTGTAATCAATAGTCAGAGGGGCATGATCAGAGAAACGCTCCTCACGATAAACCGATGTTGCTATAACTGTGCCTTTCATACTCGGTGAGAGTATGTGGTAGTCGATACGCCAACCGGTATTGTTGGCCCATGCCTGCCCCCGATTAGACCACCAGGTATATTCGTGTTCTTCCTGTTTTAACTCACGAAAAGCATCTACGAATCCTTCTTCGTCAAATAAAGTATCCAACCAAGCTCTTTCTTCGGGAAGGAAACCCGAGTTTTTCTTATTGCCCTTCCAGTTTTTAATATCTTCATTCTTGTGAGCGATGTTCCAATCACCACAAATCACCAAATCTTGCCCTTCATCGCGCAGCGACTTCATTTTAGGTAAGAAGAAATCCATACCTCGATACTTCACTTCCTGCCGCTCCTCTTTGGCAGAACCAGATGGCAAGTATAAACTTACTACACTTAGCTTGCCGAAACGAGCCTCTAAATAGCGCCCTTCGCAATCTAATTCAGCCAAACCCATGCCAACAATCACTTCATCAGGTTTTTGCTCACAATAAAGCGCAACTCCGCTATAACCTTTCTTTTCAGCATCATTGTAGTAACAGTGGTAGCCCTCAGGATGGAACATGGGATCTTTTAGTTGATCTACCTGAGCCTTGGTTTCTTGTATGCAAACAACATCGGCCCTTTGTGTGGCTAGCCATTCAAAAAAGCCTTTGCGAGCCGCAGCACGAATTCCATTTGTATTTACTGTGATTATTCTCATGGAGGAATACTATACTCAAATTGAATCATTACCTCTACTAATTAGCTTTTACCCCTGCTAATTATGTTTTTACCTCTACTAATTAGCTTTTACCTCTGCTAATTACGTTTTTACTTTTACTAATTAGCTTTTACCTTTCTATTAAGGTTAGAATGTTAAAAAATAAAATTATCTGCATCGAAACTCGAGCGTCATCATGGAATTAGCTGTATTAACCATTACTGCAATTGGAATTTTCTTATTCTCGATTAGCTATATTAAGTTTGCCTATGAGGGTTTTAGGCACCACTTTGTGACTGGATTATTAGCGCTTGTTCCTGTGATAAATATCATCGCTCTGCCAACGCTTTGGGACAGAACGCGCGGCATCTTAACGATTGGACTAGTCGGCTTAGTCGCAGCGATAATCGCTTGGTTTGCAGGCGCAGATAAAGCTTTTGAGGCGGTAAGAACAGATCGAAATACACCCATCGCAACGACTCAAAACATTTCCGGAACTTCGGGAAGCCCAAGCATTATTGATCGTGCAAATGTCGGATTAAAAGAGACTTTCTTGACGACACTTCCAGGAAAAGCGCTGTATCGTTTAGATTTTGAATCAGCCTCACCCAGCCAAATACGCAGCTTTGCTGGCAGGATTGTTAGAATCACTAGCACAGATCACAAAGTAACTGATGGTCGCATTCAGAATTTCACACCGAGTAGCGTCTTCATAGAGCAACCTGGGGATGGAAACATTGCCTATGAAATGATGCTGAGCAATATAAAGTCAGTTGATGTAATGGTAAAACGAGCAGCACGCTAATGACCGCGCCGATGGAGTGCCATATTTACCGAAGCAAGTTTAAAAAAGGTCTGTATATCTACCTTAGTGAAAAAGGCAACTTTGACGCTCTGCCTGATGATTTAAGAAACCAACTTGGAACATTGGAGTTTACTTTCAGCATGACTCTGGAAGATTCAAAAAAACTAGTGCGACTCGATACTGAACAGGTTATGCAACAACTACACAAAGACGGTTATTTCTTACAGCTCCCCCCACCAAACACTGACTTTCTAGATCTAAACCTCAATCAATCAGATGGATTTTGAAACACACCTCAACCCGCAAGAATTACCTTCAAGCGCTCAATAAAAACATCCATTTCATCATCAGTGCCAATCGAAATTCTTAGGTAGCTGGAGATCCGGGGTTTATTAAAGTATCTAACGAGTACGCCCTGCTCTTTTAGTACTTGATATATGTTTTCAGCATTTGAGCCGTTAGGAGGCTTGGCAAAAACGAAGTTAGCCTCGGACGGAAGTACCTCAAATCCGAGGCTTTCTAATGACTCGGTGGCTTTTTGTCTGGTTATAATAATTTTTTGACAAAAGCTTTCGAAATGCGCTTTGTCTTTTATGGCTGCCGTTGCCCCTGCTTGTTCAATGCGTCCTAACGGGTAGGGATTAAACGAATTTTTAACACGTTCCAATGCTTCGATGAGCGCAGTGTCACCAACAGCAAACCCAACTCTTAGCCCAGCTAAAGCGCGTGACTTAGATAGTGTCTGTACTACCAGCAGGTTTGGATAATCGCCAATCAAACTGATCGCAGTATCAGCACCAAAGTCTACATAGGCTTCATCAATCAACACTGGAGAATCTGGATTATTATCAAGAATATCGCGAATTTCTGTCAGAGATAGGGCAATTCCAGTCGGTGCATTAGGATTGGGTAAAATGATTGCGCCATTGGGTTGGCGGTAATCCTTTGGGTCAATGGCAAACTCATCATTGAGAGGCACAGAAATGGCGTCAATCCCGAATAGGTTGCAGTAGACCGGATAAAAGCTATAGCTAATATCAGGATATAACAGTTTACCGGATTGTTTTAAGAGCCCAACGAAAGCGTGAGCAAGTACTTCGTCTGAGCCATTGCCAACAAAGACATTGTTCTTTTCGACATCATAAAAGTCTGCTATCGACTGCTTTAACTCGTCGGCATTAGGGTCGGGATAAAGCCTAAGATCACCAGAAACGACCTGCTGCATTGCTTCTAATGCAGCAGGCGAACAAGCATAAGGGCTTTCATTCGTATTGAGTTTTATAAATTGTTTGTCTTTGGGTTGCTCACCCGGCACATAAGGATCAAGCCCTTTTGTGGTATCACTCCAATACTTGCTCATTTGATTCTCAAGATGTTATTTGCTACCAAGGAGGCTAAGTGCGGCACTCCCAAACAACCAGTTTTTGTCCGGCCATTAGTTTAGTATAAGACGATAAGCGATTCATGCGTTTAAGTGCATTAATATGAACGCCTGTTTTTCGAGTAATATTAGCCAAGTTCTCTGTTTGATTTAGCCGGTAATAACGTCTCCAGACACTTCCACCGCGGCCGCTACGCTTCAGGTAGGTGATATTTTTGAGGTGTGCTGGAGCAGCCTTTACACAACGTCGTTGATTCATTGGCTTTTTCTGCTGTTTGGCTCTTTGCTTATTTTGCCAAACTTTTTGATAATGAGCTCTGGATTTAACCCCACTCCTATTATCCACGTAGGCAGTCTGAGCCTTTTTGCCATGCAATGTCTTGTACACTCCCATTACACGGCGGACATATTCGCGCGTCTCTTTATAGGGAGGTATCCCTCCGTAGCGATCAACTTTACCCTCTCCCGCATTATATCCGGCTAATGCAAAATGCACGTTACCTCTATATCGATCCAGCAACCAACGCAAATACTTAGTCCCTGCGCCAATGTTCTGATGGCTATTATAACTATTGCGAACACCAAAACGTCTTGCGGTAGCAGGCATCAATTGCATCAAGCCACGAGCACCTTTGTGAGATCGCGCTCTAATCTTAAAACAACTTTCAGCGGTAATGACTGATTTAATGAGGTTTTCGTTCACTCCATGCCGCAGACTCGCTTCAGTGATAGAGTGTTGATAACGTCGGGATCTATTCTGAAGCTCCTGATAGTTATCCTTATAACAGGGGCGATAACGGCGATAAGAAGAACGCTTAGTTCGACCAGTTGAAAGCTGCATGACTTTACGATAAGTGCTTGCGCTAATGCCTTTGCTCTTAAACGATGCATTTCGAATAAAATTAGGTTTTTTTGTTTTCTTTTTGCTAGGTTTCGAATCACCAATAAACTGTTTTAGATCTAAACCAACTAAGTCTTTAACATCAACCGTAGAGTTGACGTTAATAGTCTTTGGAGGATTACCTCTTTTACTAGTATTAGCCATGACAGAAGCCATCTTAGCCGCCATCGATTCGTCCCCTATCAGCGCAACAGCTTTCAATAAATCTCTTTCAATGGATGCAACAGATTTTTCAGTCTTAGTGGCGGCACTGACAGAACCAAAAGAAATAGCCATCCCCACCAATGGAATCAAACAGTATTTAATTTTGAACATTAATCGTTTCTCTAGCTCTAATTCTATTAGACGAATTCATCCGACCAGCTCGGATAAGCGAAGCCACACGCTAACATGTTCGTCATCTCCCCTCAGCATGCCATTTGAATCAACGGTGCTATAATACTCACTAGCTGTCGCGAACCTTAACATTTAGTTTGATACATAACCAGATTGATTAAAATGAATGTTGAAAATCTGGATACTCAAGCTCATGCGCTAACTAAGTGCTGAACAGTTCATACCCAACGGTCTATTAAACTATCCTTTAGTTAAACATTGCTTATAATACTGAATCCAAATGATCATTCAGAGCCAATACCCATGCAACATGATGTACTAATCATAGGCAGCGGTGCAGCAGGCTTAAGCCTTGCCCTAAGCCTACCTGCACAAACCCGTATTGCTATTCTAAGTAAGGACATGCTAACCGAAGGGAGCACTTACTATGCACAAGGCGGAATCTCAGCAGTCGTGGATCATTCTGACAGCATTAAGTCTCATGTTGAAGATACTCTGGTTGCAGGTGCCGGGCTCTGTGATCCTGAAATTGTTACGCAAGTCGTTAGCAAAGGTGGAGAAGCGATTCAGTGGCTGATGGATAAAGGTGTTCCGTTCACCAGAAACAATGCGACACCAAACTCTGACAAGGCCAGCGATCTTCATTTGACACGTGAAGGCGGCCACTCTAACCGGCGGGTTGCTCATGCCGACGATGCCAGTGGCAAAGCGATAGAGGAGACATTATTAGAGCAAGTCAGAGCTAGAAGTAACATCGAATTATTTGAGCATCATATTGCTATCGACCTTATTACGACCCGCCGCTTAGGCCACACTCGCGAGAATCGCTGCCTCGGCGCTTACGTACTAAATCGTACAGAAAAAAAAGTCATCACTTTTTCCGCAGGCTTTACAGTATTGGCGACTGGAGGGGCCAGCAAGGTATACCTCTACACCAGCAACCCAGACGGTGCCAGTGGCGATGGTATTGCTATGGGCTGGCGTGCCGGTTGTCGTGTTGCCAATATGGAGTTTATGCAGTTCCATCCTACCTGCCTTTACCATCCACACGCTAAGTCTAATCTAATCACAGAGGCGGTGCGCGGTGAAGGTGGGCGTTTGTTACTGCCAGACGGTACACGCTTCATGCAAAACTACGACGAGCGTGGTGAGTTAGCCCCACGAGACATCGTCGCAAGAACCATTGACCATGAGATGAAACGGCTCGGTATCGATTCTGTGTTTCTGGATATCAGCCACAAGCCGCGTGGTTTCATCTTGAAGCACTTTCCCAATGTTTACGCCAGCTGCGAATCGTTTGGTTATGACATGAGTAAGGAGCCTGTACCGGTCGTACCAGCCGCTCATTATACTTGTGGTGGTTTGATGGTTGACTCAGATGGCCACACCGATATTCACCGACTCTATGCCATTGGAGAAACCAGCTTCACCGGACTGCACGGCGCGAACCGTTTAGCCAGCAACTCACTGTTGGAATGTATCGTTTATGGTAAATCTTGCGCTGAGGATATCCAGAAAAACCTGAGCGATGCCTTACCTCAAGTAACCATTCCAGACTGGGACGATAGCCGCGTGACTGACTCTGATGAACGCGTAGTCATCAATCACAACTGGGATGAAGTCAGGCGATTTATGTGGGACTACGTTGGCATCGTCAGGACATCGAAGCGATTGGCGCGTGCACGAAATCGTATTGAGCTACTGCTCAAGGAAATTGATGAATATTATATTAACTTTAATATAACCCCCGACCTCATCGAATTGAGAAACCTGGCTGAAGTGGCTCGCCTGATCATTCGCTCAGCGCAAAGTAGAAAAGAGAGCCGCGGCTTGCACTACACATTGGACTACCCGGAAAGTGACGCCGACCTTGAGCGTACAAATAGTATTCTTGATCCAATTCGGCGCCCTTATTGATTCACAAACTGAGGATAGATTAGCTCAACCTAAGCCAAAGCTCAGATTAAAGACCGACTTAAAGAGCAATGCTTGGAATAGCGAGCTTTCGACCAGTCTCTAATACACGTATAATTCGCTCCTTTTAATTTATCAGCGAACCGGAAGCCCCAATGAACCTGTCCAGCCTTACCGCGCTTTCACCCGTAGATGGTCGATACGGCAGCAAAACTCAAGCACTACGCCCCTACTTCAGTGAATATGGATTAATTCGTCATAGAATACTGGTAGAGATTCGCTGGTTGCAGGCATTGGCTGCCAATGCACAGGTGGTTGAAGTGCCCAGCTTTTCAGCTGAAGCGAATAGCCTGCTTGAGTCAATCATTAATGATTTTAGTGAATCTGATGCATCGCGTATTAAAGAAATCGAGCACACTACCAATCACGATGTAAAGGCGGTTGAGTATTTTCTGAAAGAAAAAGTTGCCGATAACGCAGAGATTCATATAGTTAACGAATTTATTCACTTTGCCTGCACCTCAGAAGACATCAATAATCTCGCTTATGGCCTGATGCTTAAGGGCGGTCGTGATGAGGTGCTGATTCCCCAACTGGAGCAGTTGAACCAAACCATTACTTCGCTGGCGCACCAGTACGCTGACGACCCATTATTAAGCCGGACGCATGGACAACCCGCCTCACCTAGCACCGTTGGTAAAGAGATTGCCAATGTGGCGGAACGCCTGAATCGTCAAATCAGGCAGATTCAATCGGTTGAGATTTTTGGCAAAATTAATGGTGCTGTGGGCAATTACAACGCTCATTATTGTGCCTATCCAGAAATTGACTGGCCAGCGTTTGCTAAAAACTTTGTTGAGTCACTGGGACTGCAATGGAATGCCTATACCACTCAAATCGAACCTCACGATTATATCGCGGAACTGTTTGATGCAAACTGTCGATACAACACGGCATTGATCGATTTTTGCCGGGACATCTGGAGCTACATTTCTCTGGGTCATTTCAAGCAAAAAGTGATTGCTGGCGAGGTAGGCTCATCCACGATGCCGCACAAGGTTAACCCCATCGATTTTGAAAACGCCGAGGGTAACTTAGGTATAGCTAATGCCTTAATGACTCACCTTTCGCAAAAATTGCCAATATCAAGACTTCAACGCGATCTTACTGACTCCACGGTTTTAAGGGCATTGGGGCTGGGCATTGGTCATGGAATGATTGCCTATCAATCTGCACTAAAGGGAATTAATAAGCTTGAGCTCAACAATGAGAGCATTGCTGCCGAGTTGGATAGCAATTGGGAAGTGCTAGGTGAAGCTGTGCAAACTGTAATGCGACGCCATGGTATCGAAAAGCCTTACGAGAAGCTCAAAGCATTAACACGAGGTCGACGGATAAATGCTGATGATATGGCAGAATTTATTGCCACACTTGAGTTACCGGATGAGGTAAAACAACAGCTGCTCAACCTGACACCAGCAAATTACATTGGCAACGCTGCTGATCAAGCTAAGAAGATATAGGAAGATATATGGCACAAGGCTTATTTGGTTCATTGTCGACAGAGGATTTTCTGCAGCAACATTGGCAGCAGAAGCCTTTATTGGTTCGCCAGGCAGTAAACACTACTGACTTCGACCTGGATCCTGCCGAGCTGGCAGGGCTATGCTGTGATACTGAAGCGCCTTCTCGCATCATTATTGAACACGGGGAAACACCGTGGCAAATGAAGGTAGGTCCATTCGAAGAAAAGGATTTCACCTCACTGCCCGCTAGCCACTGGAGCCTATTGATTAATGACATCGAAAACTATCTTCCAGAACTACGTGCATTTATCGAACCCTTCAGGTTCTTACCTGACTGGCGCATCGATGACTTAATGATTAGCTATGCAACTGACCAAGGCTCTGTCGGGCCGCATCTTGACGAATACGATGTATTCCTCATACAGCTGCAGGGTCAACGGCAATGGTCAATCACAGAAAAAGCGGACTTTGATACATCCCTATTAGCAGGCACTGATCTTAAAATATTGCAAAACTTTCAGCCTGATAATAAATGGGACTTACTGCCCGGCGATATGCTTTACCTTCCTCCGGGTCTACCTCATCATGGAGTCGCGGTGGGGGAATGTATGACGCTTTCCGTCGGTTTCAGAGCGCCTTCTTCTGCGGAGCTGGTTCAATCTTGGCTAGACGATATTGCTGAGGGCGAAAATTTTAAGGTTCGTTTCAGCGATGCAAGACGTCAATCACAGGAAGATTCCGGAGAAATTTCCAAACACGATTTATCAGAGCTTAAAGCAATTCTCATGCAGGGGATCGAAAACAGCTCAGGCTCCTTGGACGCTTGGCTAGGCAAATATCTCACTGAGGGTAAGCGCCCTGATCCTGCACTAGTTGAAGCCTTTGATATTCAAGTATCAGATAAAGATAACGTTCAAGGATTTCTAACAGAAACGGACTATCAACGCTTCCCCGGCACTCGACTAGCCTATATGACGGGTGAAAATCAAATATTACTGTTTGTCGGAGGGCTAGAATATTCTCTCGACCACAAACACTTAAGCGCTGTACAATATTTGTGCCGGGAGCAAGAATATCTTGCCCCAGCTTTAGCCTCTCTATGCAGTGACACTGCTATGCGTGAGCTACTTAATACACTAATAAATAATAATAAAATCGTATTAATGGAGCACTACCCATGCGACCAAAACACAGGGCAATCCCCCTACTCCTGACACTATTTTTCACTAGTACAACTGTTTCAGCCAATTCATTTATAGCGCAGCAGCTCGTTAATGCAGCTGATGAACGCACACGGCACTCAGTTGTTTATGACGGCAGCTACCAGCGAATTGGTTTTCCCTGGGGCGACGTTTCCAATAATATTGGCGTGTGTAGTGATGTTGTGATTCGTGCCTATCGTAAACTTGGTATTGACCTACAGCACTTGGTCAATCACGATATGTCGTTAAACTTCTATGCCTATCCAAGCTTCAGTCAATGGCGGTTAACAAAGCCTGACACTAATATTGATCACAGACGCGTATTAAACCTACAGGTCTTCTTTGCCAGAGCCGGACAAAACCTGCCAATAAGCTACTATCCTCAGGACTATGAACCTGGCAATATCGTTACCTGGAATATCCGCCCTGGCATGCCACACATTGGAATAGTCTCCAATCATTATGCTGAAGATGGCATTACGCCCCTGATTATTCACAATATTGGCAAGGGTCCCGTCTACGAAAATGTACTGTTCGATATGGAGATTACAGGTCATTTCAGGTATCAACCGCCAAATTTTGACAGTTACCAGCCAGTTTGAAATAAAAAAACGAAACAAAATGGCTGAAATCACCTGAATCGTGTGTTTTTTAAGCGATTCATTCAGCTTATATTCAGAATTAAAATTCCATAATTACCCCACAAATTATGGCTAACTTTAGTGCGCCTATTTTTTGTATAAATGTAAGGGGAAAGTGCTGTTTTATCACTATCCCAATAAAAAATGTATGAAGGGCTTCATACATAAATTATAGACATTGAGAACATCTTGCTGATCTTGTGGGCTACATTGCACCCCACTACAGACGGCTTGTGTATGAAATTTTGACGTCAAATCATGCGGGCTGCATGTTAGACAGTTTTTAAGAAATCAAATTTTGGGGAACGTAAATGGCTGTTTTTCAACGCGCCATCTTTAAATGTGTCCTAGGTGCGGCACTGACACTATCACTAACTAGCACTGCTTACGCCAGAGTGATTTATCTGAAACTACCACGAGCAGAGCCCGGACGAGCCGTAAGCTCTCTACAAGTGACAAATTTCGTCGATACTAAATATCAGGGCAAAGGCCGACGAATAGGCTTCAAAAAAGTCACCAAAGAGGGATTCCCTGACTGCTATGCTGTCAGATTCATGACACATGCCGGTGAACTCAATATCGTTAAACTAAATTGCAAATAAAAATAATTATGCAACATATGAACTATTCAGTACCTAAATGAAACAAATATAGATGTATTTTTGCACATAACACTAGTATTCATTGGATATTACTTCTATATTTAAGCTTCGGATCTATAGATACCACTACATTAATTAAACTAACAAATCAGGGGTAGAAATGAGAGCACTGATAGTCGAAGATAACAATGAAATCCGCGAAGATCTAACGCGAATTCTAAAGAAGGCCGGTTTCGTTGTTGACGCTGCAGCAGATGGTTCACAAGGACTCTATTATGCTCTGGAATATCCGATTGACATCGCTATTATTGACTTAGGCTTGCCCGAAGTCAGTGGCATGGATATAATCAAAAATATCAGAACCAAAAATCTGGACTACCCCGTGCTTATACTGACTGCTCGCAACCGCTGGCAAGACAGAGTTGAGGGTCTTGAAGCTGGTGCTGATGATTATTTAGACAAGCCTTGTCATCATGAAGAATTACTCGCCAGACTACGTGCACTACTTCGTAGAACAGGTCGCTGGGCGCAAACTGAGTTCGCTTGCGGACCTATTCGTTTAAACACATCAGAGCAGCGTGTCTATCTAAATGATGATGAAGTCTCATTAACTGCGTACGAATATAAAGTCTTACAACATCTAATGCTCCATGCAGGTGAGGTAATCTCAAAGACAGATCTTACCGAGAGCATGTATGATGACGATTCTGACCGAGACAGTAATGTGATCGAGGTTTTCATTCGTAGGTTACGCATGAAATTAGATCCAGATAATACTTTGGGACCGATTGAAACGCTACGTGGCAGAGGCTACCGCTTTACACTCCCGAGGAACAACCAATAGTGTAGGGAAATATGCAATCTGAAGGATCAGAGTCAGCGGAAGCAATCAGGAATTTTAGTTTATCCAGCCTCTCCAATTCATTACGCTGGAGGCAATTAGTTAGCTCACTTGTCATTATTGCTACCGGTATTTCGGGTGCCGGAGCTGTTTACTATTACTTTCAAACAAAATCTGCCCTTGATAAACAAGGACAGCAGATGGCTAAAAATGGCCAGAATATACTGGTCAATATTACCCATCAAAAAGCACTTGAACTATTTGTCATTGACAATGAAGTTATCTCAAATGAAGAATTTGAGAAATTCTTAAATGAGAATAAATTCTCTTTAGGTACAATAGAAAGAGACATTGAATACTTCGGTTATATCCGCAGCGTAAAATCTGGCGCTATTGCTTGGTCAAGCAAGCACGCATTTGAACAACCAATCAACAATAAATCCCCCTACGCTACACTCAGAAAGCTCGACTACCCCCTCTTCGAAGTTAACGTTAAACCCAATGAGCGAGAGGTAGGCATCAAGCCACCAAAACATAGCAAAGGACGCAATCCAAATACCAGCAGGCAAGACAGGCGGTCAAAGTACATCGTCCATGCGCGTGGCTTCTCTTTCGACAACACACCCTATCACCTAATTCTGGCCAAATCTGCCACACAAATCACTGAGAACGAACAGTTACTAAAGAAAGACCTGACGGGGTTAGTTGTCGTAACCAGCTTATTAGTATTGCTAGCACAGTTGGTCGGAAGCTACATCGTGCTATCGCCTATTCGCCGCATTGAGAATGAAATAAAATTAATCGAGGCAGGTGAAAAGCAGCTGATAGAACACGAATACCCCAACGAACTAAACCCGGTAAAAAGCGCCATTAACACGCTTATTAATGCAGAAAAGGGCCAGAAGCGACGCTACCGTGAAGCCTTGGATAATCTTGCACACGCCCTTAAAACGCCGTTAGCTTCTTTACAAGGTGCATCTGAAAGATCAACTGACGGTCAACAGATAAATCAAGCTTATGTCGATGAGCAAATACAGCGAATGAATGATATCGTTGCCTACCAACTTCGTCGCGCAGTCGTGAGTGATCATAACGCTATCGTAAAACTAGAAAGCTTACGGCCAATCGTCTTCAGACTTCGTGAATCGTTAATGAAAGTCTACTTCGAAAAAAACTTTACGCTTGAAATCAATATCGATGAGTTTGCCAGATGCCGTGTTGATTATGATGATCTGATGGAAGTCTTTGGCAACCTACTCAACAACGCCTGCCGCTTTTGCGAGTCCAAAATTGTTGTTACAGCCACTCAAGATGTTGATTTTTTAATAGTTGATATCGATGACGATGGCATGGGCTTTCCGGACAACAACCCTTCTCAGCTGCTAACCCGAGGAATGCGAGCAGATAGTCAAACGGAAGGTCAGGGTATCGGCCTAGCCGTCAGCGCCGAAATAGTTAAGAACGCTGGCGGTAAAATCTCACTACTCATGTCACCTTTTATCGGCGCACGCGTAAGGCTTCATCTACCCGTATAAAGACTAAGCAATCAATACTATTTTGGTGAGATGGTGTCCCCACGGGGATTCGAACCCCGATTACCGCCGTGAAAGGGCGATGTCCTAACCGTTAGACGATGGGGACTAAAATGATATTTCTTGCAAACTCAATATTGACATGGTGTCCCCACGGGGATTCGAACCCCGATTACCGCCGTGAAAGGGCGATGTCCTAACCGTTAGACGATGGGGACAATGTCATGTTTATCTTGATGCTCATGGCGTCCCCACGGGGACTCGAACCCCGGTTACCGCCGTGAAAGGGCGGTGTCCTAGGCCACTAGACGATGGGGACATGGACTTCAAAATAATTAGTGAGATTATAACTGTGGTGTCCCCACGGGGATTCGAACCCCGATTACCGCCGTGAAAGGGCGATGTCCTAACCGTTAGACGATGGGGACATGTACAGTTAATAACTACTCGTTACTTCTACAGTTTGGTGGAGCTAAGCGGGATCGAACCGCTGACCTCTGCAATGCCATTGCAGCGCTCTCCCAGCTGAGCTATAGCCCCGACTGGCGAAGAAGCGCGAATTTTGAGGTATCCGTATAAATCTGTCAAGCCGATTATGAAAATATCACTGCTTTTGTATCAGGTATACAAATATAAAGCGCGCTTGCTGAAGCAATTAATTATAGCAAGCCTTTGGCCACCACTAATCTGAAAGCAGATAACGGATGAAAGTAAGTTGATATACTTGAAAAGTAATAATAATAACTAAGGGGCCAAAAAGACTCAATAATGATAATCCGCAACGTGTAGCTTCCCAAGCTTGCAATGCATATCAGACCCGAGCTGAATTATCACTAGAACGTCTTTATTGGATCCAATCGCTCTGGTAAATAAAAATGAGAATAACAATGAAGCCACTGGTTAAGATCGGCGTACTAGGCTTGGCATGTCTGATGTTTTTACCCTCCCCCTCTATGGCACGCAATAATTCGCTATCACCTCTTGGCATTAATACCAATGAAGTGCTGGATGATGACGCCAGTGCCCCATTTGTTGATGTATTTCGTGACAGTACACCTTTTGAAGAGGCTCGCCCCTGGTTAACTAAAGGTAACGTTATTTATGACAAGGACGGTTGGCCGACGAACCTCAATGGAGGTCAAGTAGGCGCACGCTTTATCAATAAGCTCCCTGCCGGAACAATCCCAGATGGCAACTATGTGGTTCTGTATGACGGTACTGGGACTTTACGCTATGGTAATGATGCAAAACTAATTTCTAAAACACCAGGGCGTGAAGTAATTTCTATCAAGGCGGGCCCCGATAAAGAGCTTAGAGCAACGCTCTTGATCACTCAAACAGATACCAGAAACCCACTGCGAAATATCAGAGTCCTAATGCCGGGTGGTATTTGTAGCAATAACCCTTACAAGCGGGTTTATTCTAAGAATTCATGTAAACGTTCACAGTTTCTTTCTTTCGAAAAACATTCGGCGCGGATTATATTCAATCCTGACTACCTGAATTATATGAAGGACTTTAAAGTTCTGCGCTTTATGAACATGGCGGGCATTACTCGTAATCCCATCAAAGAATGGAACAAGCGCCCCATGATGACCAAGTCAACCTGGGGTGGAAAGCCGACTGTCAGGGGCGCACCACTGGAGATAATGGTAGCACTAGCTAATCAAAATAATTCAGATGCTTGGTTTGCACTGCCACACGCTGCAAATGATCACTACTTCAGACGTTTCGCTCAATACGTACGTGATAATTTAAAACCGGGTCTAAAAGCCTATGTTGAATACACCAATGAAGCCTGGAATACTATTTTTGATCAGGCTCACTACATGAAAGACATGGGCCTAAAGCTGGGCTTGGATACAGACCGGGATAAAGCTGGATATAAGTATTATTCCTTCCGCTCCGTGCAAATGTTCAACATTTTTGAGCAAGAGTTTCGCGGTACACAACGCTTGGTTCGGGTAATGGGCGGCTGGACAGGCTATACGCGCCTGACTGAAATGCTTTTAGGTTACCGTGATGCCTATAAAAAGACCGATGCGTTTGCTATTGGTCCTTATTTTTACGGAAGTACGGCAGAGCTGAAAAAGATTAAGTCAGTTAACGACATCTTTACAATGCTTTACGATCCAAAGCTTCCGTTCTCGATTCCAGGTGTTGAGAAATTGGTTGGTAAGCACGCTAAGCTCGCAAAGTCCTATGGTGTCAGCTTGATTGCTTATGAAGGTGGTCAACATCTGGTTGACTGGAAAAATCGTGATATCACCAAATCACCAACTAAACACTATATTGCGGCAAATCGCGATTGGCGTATGGCCAAGGCTTATAAAGACTTTCTGGATGGCTGGAAACGCGCTGGAGGGCAAACCTTCGTTAGCTTCTCTGCACCAAGAACCTACCAGTGGTTTGGTAGCTGGGGAACACGCGAGTACTTAACACAGCCGGATCGTAAGGCACCTAAGCACCGCGCACTAATGAGTTTTATTAAAAGCAATCGATGCTGGTGGAGAAATTGCAGCAACCCTCAAATCGCAAGGCTTGCTAAACCTGCCAGAAACCCTAACCCAATAGTGTTTTCTCAGGTAAAGTCCAAACCATTGAAAAAAACTGCTAAAAAAGCGCCTGCAGCTAAACCTGTCGCTAAAACAAAACGAGCAGCAGCTCCGGCCCCAAGGCCGGTGACAATACGCCGCCAACCAGTGCAAACAGCAAGAGCTCCAGTTAAGCCAGTGCGACCTCGCGTTGCCCCTAAGCAATATAAAGCCCAAACGCGTCCTGCGCCACCGATTCGTTTAGCGCCAAAAACATCAGCACAGACTGCCCCAAAATGGCAGCGACCAGTCGCGCAAAAACCACGTAATAATGTTGCCAGAGCACCACGACCAGTGGTTTTACCACCGACCAGACCTGCCATAGTCAACCAGCATGATGGTGTTATCAGAAAGCGAAGCTACGGGCGTGATTGGCACCAAAAGCCTCACAATCGATTGATGAATGTAGTTGGAGGACAAATTAATGGGGGCTATGATTTGGCCGCAAATTGGCAAACCAGCTGGGATAATGACTATCTACATATTAAGGTTGATGCAATGGATGACCGATTCGTAAAAGATTCGGGGGCACCCTGGAGTGATGATTCAATAGAAATCTTCGTTGATGCTGATGGCTCGCGTGGCAGTCGATTTGATGGAAAGAATGATTTCCACTTTATTTTCCGCTGGCTTGACCAGCAGGTTAATCTGAGCCAGAACTCTCCGCGTAGAACGGACTTGGGCATACTACAAGCGATAAATCGCCACGCTAACGGCTATACGCTAGAAGCTTCAATCCCGTGGCGCACGCTTGGCGTCATTCCTCAGAATGGCTCTATTATTGGTCTGGAAGTACAGATCAATGACGACGACACAGGAAATGATCGCGATGGAAAATTAGCTTGGTTCTCCAAAAACGATGAAGCATGGCGCAACCCTCAAAACTTTGGACGCATGCTGCTTTCAAACTAAGATCAGATACTCGGTACACAGTTCTCATACTGTGTACCGATGCTCACTTGTAATAACAAATTTAGCCCTCGATAATAGTAATTATCATCTATCTCAGACAGGTTCGATACCTTGCTTCGTTTTCTCAAACTAATCCTATTCTTTGCCTTGCTTGTTGGTTTAGCGCTTGGGTCATATTACCTCTATAAGCGTTTTCTAAAACCGAATAGGATTCCTCACAAGCCACCCACTGCAAAGCAACTCAAGGCTTTATTACCTGAGAAAAATAAATCACGTTATTTACTGGGTACCAACACGAATGAAATCAGAGAAGACAATGCCAGCATCCCTTTTATAGACCTGTTTAAATCTTCTATCCCCTTCGCAGATACTAACCCGTGGCTTAGCAGCGCTGATGTCGTTTATGACCAGAACGGCTGGCCAGTTAATCTGAATGGTGGCGTTGCTGGGACGAAATTTTTAAATCGCCTCCCGGAAACAACAACACCAAATGGACGTTATACTGTGCTCTACGAAGGAGAAGGTCAGCTTAGGTATGGAAATGATGCAAAACTCGTCCTTGGCAAACCAGGTAAAGATATTATAGAAATAAATGCCGGCAAGGATAAAATCCTTAATGCTTCGTTAGTCATAAACAAAACCAAATCATCTAATCCAATCCGTAATATTCGTATCTTGCTACCTGGTGGCATTTGTCGTGACAACCCATATTTGAGGGTAAATAAAGCGTCCGACTGTAAGCAAGGTCGTTATTTATCATTTGAGAAACATCATCAAGGTTTGGTTTTTAATCCTGCCTATCTGAACTTTATGAAGGATTTTCGCCTGATACGGTTTATGAATATGGCTGGCATGACTCGTAATCCCATTCAACACTGGGGTCAGCGAAATACGCTGGCGAAAGCGACCTGGGGTGGCAAAGAAGGTTATCGTGGCGCACCGGTAGAAATAATGGTTAGCCTAGCTAACAAACTCCGCGCAGATGCCTGGTTTTCGATGCCCTATCAGGCTAGTGATGACTACATTCGTGCGTTTGCTAATTATGTTGGTCAACATTTAGAGCCGACATTGAAAGTCTATATCGAATACAGCAATGAGGCATGGAACAATATCTTTATTCATCGTCGTTACACGATAGATCAAGGAGTTAAACATAAACTGGACTCTGACCCGCAAACAGCAGGTATTAAATTCTATGCTAAACGTAGCGTCGAAACGTTTAAGATTTGGGAAGATGTCTTTCGCGATAAAAATCGTTTGGTTAGAACCCTAGCTGGCTGGTCTGCCAACTCAGACTTAAGCAGCCAGCTGCTGTCCTACAATCAAACGCACAAACATACGGATGTCATGGCAATCGCACCCTATTTCTACGCTGATCTCAAATCACTGCGTAAAGCCCAAACAGTGGATGATGTGTTTGATGCGGTTGAATCTAAATGGTCACGTTACGGGCTCCCAGCAAGCCTTAAGCAAATTGAAAAACAAGTATCGCTAGCCAAAGAATTTGGTGTGGAGTTAGTGGCTTATGAGGGTGGACAGCATTTAGTTGACTGGGAAACGCGAACTGTAAACGCGCACCCTAACCCTCTGTTGTATAAAGCGAATCGTGACCCACGAATGGGGCAATTATATAGCCGCTATCTGGATGGTTGGAACAAGGCTGGGGGTAAAACATTCGTGCATTTTAGCGCACCCCGTATTTACAGTTGGTACGGAAGTTGGGGGGCTAAAGAATTCATTACTCAGCCACGCAGCCAAGCGCCTAAATATGACGCCTTACTAAAGTACATTGAGTAGTCTTTGAACGCTTATGAGTCAGTTGTTAGCCAGTTTTGCAGGCGACTAGGCTTGTAGCGACTTTCTTAGATCAGCTAATACTTGCTCAGTTGGAGGTCGCTTGTCTCGCCAAATGTAAAAAGCTTCGGCGGCTTGCTCAACCAGCATGCCTAGCCCATTGCAAACTGCTGACGCACCGTTTTCAACACACCACCTTTCAAACAGCGTTGGCGTTGCCGCGTAACTCATGTCATAAGCTAAGCCATGAGAGGTGAAGATGTCAGAAGGAATCGGTGGCAGCTCACCACTAAAATTGGCAGGTGTCGCATTGATCACAACATCGAACTGACCTAACCCCGGCAAATGATCATAACTTCCCGCAGAAACAGGCCCATAATTATTGAATACTCCAGCAAGCTCTTCCGCACGGCGCACTGTTCTGTTGACGATATGAACGATTTCAGGTTCTTTTTCTAATAGCGGCTGTATTACGCCTTTAACCGCTCCTCCAGCGCCGAGGATCAGTATTTTTTTTGAGGCTAGATTGATCTTAATATTATTAGTCAGATCATTAACCAGGCCAACACCATCAGTAGTATCGCCTAGTATAAGCCCAGCATCAGTAAAACTTAGTGTGTTTACCGCACCAGCCAGTTTAGCCCTTTCAGATAATTGATCGGCCATTTCCCAAGCTATCTCTTTAAACGGCATCGTGACATTGACACCCTTTGCGCCAGCCTCAATGAACTGTTTTACTGTGTTTTTGAACGCCTCAGCACCAGGCTCAGATTCAAGCAATCCATAATTAAGCCGCTCATCACAAATTTGAGAAAACTCGGCATGAATCCACGGAGACTTGCTGTGAGCTATAGGGTTTCCTATGACCGCATATTCATCCATCACGACTCTTTTAACCAACGCGCCACATCCATCGAAAAGTAGGTCAGAATTCCATCCGCACTTGCACGCTTCATACTAATCAATACCTCTAACACGCACTCTCGTTCCGCCAACCAACCATTTTGAATAGCGGCTTTCAACATGGCGTATTCTCCACTCACCTGATAAACATAGGTTGGTGCTTTGAACTCATCTTTAACGCGACGTACGATATCGAGATAGGGCAAACCGGGTTTTATCATAACCATATCTGCACCCTCTTGTAGATCCATAGCCACTTCATGCAGCGCCTCATCAGAATTAGCAGGATCCATCTGATAGCTGAACTTATTTCCACCTTTGATATTCTCCGAGGAGCCTACCGCATCACGAAACGGTCCATAAAACGCAGAGGCATATTTAGCAGCATAGGCAAGAATGCGAGTATTGGTGTAACCTGATTGTTCAAGCGCTTCCCGAATGGTGCCAATTCTTCCATCCATCATATCTGAAGGTGCCACAACATCAGCACCAGCTTCGGCGTGTGATAAAGCCTGCTTAACTAACGCCTCCACTGTTTCATCATTCAGAATATAACCATCATCGCCCATCAAGCCGTCCTGTCCATGAATGGTGTAAGGATCTAAGGCTACATCGGTAATAACCCCCAGCTCAGGATGGGCTTGCTTGAGCGCTCGAATACAACGCTGTACCAAGCCATTAGGATTGTAAGCTTCTTCGGCTTTTTCAGTTTTCCCATCACCTTCGACAACAGGGAAAAGCACCAAAGCAGGAATGCCTAACGCAACGGCTTCAGCTGCTTGCTGCAGTAGCAGGTCGATGCTCAGCCGGTCGACGCCAGGCATAGAAAGCACAGGCTCTCTTTGATTATTACCTTCCAGCACAAAAACCGGCAGTATTAAATCATCAGCAGTTAATGTATTTTCACGCATGAGTCTTCGCGAGAAATCATCTTTACGCATACGACGCATACGTGAGTGGGGAAACTTTCCAGTTACAATAGACATAGCCTTTACCAGTACAACAATTAAGCTCGGATTAAGCCATAGCTTAATCCTTATGTCACCCCGAAACTAATCGGATTTATCTGATCTTTTTGCCCGATCGACTAACCCGTTGCACCAATCGCTTTTGGTGGATAGGCTGAAGAAACTTCTTGATACAATGCTTTATATTGATCACCCATTGCATCAAAAGAGAAATTTTCCTGAACATAAAGGTGCGCGCCCGTTCCGAGCTGTTCGCGCAGCGCTGCTGACTCTATCAATCGTTCAGTGTAGGCAGTCAGCTCCTCTTCATCGTTACCAACAAAACCACACTGCTCATGCGCAACGACTTCATCATTACCCGGTATATTACTCACAACCGCAGGAATCCCCGCAGCCTGAGCCTCAAGCAGTGCCAAGGACAACCCCTCATACAGAGAGGTTTGCAAAAAGATATCGAGCTTAGCCGTTTCTTCAATAGCTTTTTCACGATCAAGAAAGCCGGTAATGATCACACCCGCCTCTCTCAAAGGTACTTCATCTTCCGGATCACCGCTGCCAACCCAGACGAACTCAACGTTACTGTGCTTGGCTAATACCTTTTTTGCTATCGAAGCAAATACCCAGGGTGCTTTTTGATTAGAAACACGCCCTAGCACCCCGATACGAATTTTTTCATCCTCTGGTTTCTCAACCAAATAGTCTTTAGCCTGAATCTGACTAAGGTCGATACCGTTACTGATGCGTTTTAAACGAGTCGGATTATTGTTGGTAATTTCTTCCAGAATAATATCGTACTCGCGCTTTGAACAAGCAACGATAGTGCCGCCCATCCAATAAGAAACTAACTCCAGTAGCTTGTAGATACTGCGCTTGAAAGGCTGCTTTATCAAAGGATAATGAATAGCATGAGATGTGTAGAGAGTACGTTTATTCTGCCCTA
>ENA-ORXR01000704-ORXR01000704.1-marine-metagenome-genome-assembly--contig:-NODE-704-length-41755-cov-5.109986_pt1 | contig 41755 bp, 27 predicted proteins | sample MGYA00237866_ERZ511479 | MGnify/ENA metagenome assembly ERZ511479
TGAAGCGCCAGCGTTTGATGGTCTTGAGGGCTGAAGCATCCAAGTCGGCATTTCCTGAGGAGCCGACAACCTTGGCAAGTCCGACGCGGTTTGGACTGAGCATAAAGTGCCAAACGAAATATCAAGGTGGATGAAGGTTCGGGATGTGGGTCAAGACACTTTGACTGACCCGAATTCCCTTTGACTGACTTCAATTTCATTTTCAATCATATCATCTCAAACTTCCTCCTTCCCTCTGTCCAAGTTCCCGTCCACTATCCAAACGATCAGTCAGCCGTTCTGGACTTCCTAGACACTTTCCCTACCCATGCACTGGACCGAACCCGCCTCCGCCGATGACTCCCACGCCGAACTCGAAAAGCGGCTCTGGGATGCGGCCAATAGCCTGTGGGCCAATGCCGCGCTGAAGCCGTCGGAGTTCTCGCCCATCGTTCTAGGGCTCATCTTCCTGCGCTATGCCGAGACCCGCTTTACCGCCGTGGCCGAGGAGATCCAGCCGGAGAAAGGATCTCGCCGCAAGATCGGCCCGAAGGACTACCATGCCAAGGGCGTTCTCTACCTGCCCGAGGAGGCCCGCTTCGCCCACCTGCTCCAGCTCCCCGAGGGCTCGGAAATGGGCAAGGCGGTCAATGACGCCATGCGCGCCGTCGAGAAGGAAAATCCCGATCTTGCCGACGTCCTGCCGAAGACCTACCAGGTGCTCGAGAACCGCACTCTCGCCGAACTGCTCAAGGTCATGGCCTCGATCCCCATGGACCAGGAGGGCGATACCTTCGGTCTGATCTACGAATACTTCCTCGGCAAGTTCGCCATGTCCGAGGGGCAGAAGGGCGGCGAATTCTACACGCCCACCTCCATCGTCCGCCTCATCGTCGATATTCTCCAGCCCTACCACGGGCGCATCTACGATCCCGCCTGTGGCTCCGGCGGCATGTTCGTCCAGTCCGCCCGTTTCGTCGAAGAGCACCAACTCAACCCCACCTCTGAGATCTCCGTCCACGGTCAGGAGCGTGTCACCGATACTGGGCGCCTCGCCCGGCTCAACCTCGCCGTCCACGGCCTCAGCGGCGACATCCGCCAGGGGAATACCTACTACGAGGATCTGCACGACTCTGTCGGTCGCTTCGACTTCGTGCTCGCCAATCCGCCGTTCAACGTCAGCAAGATCGACAAAGACCGCCTCGCCGACGACCCGCGCTACCCCTTCGGCCTGCCGCGCACCGACAATGGCAACTACCTGTGGATCCAGCACTTCCATTCGGCGCTCAATGCCACCGGTCGCGCCGGCTTCGTCATGGCGAACTCCGCCGCCGACGCCCGCTCCTCGGAACAGGACATCCGGGAACAGCTCATCCGCAGCGGCGACGTCGATGTCATCGTCAGCATCGGCTCGAACTTCTTCTTCACTGTCACCCTGCCCTGCACCCTCTGGTTCCTCGACAAGGGCAAAGGCGAAGGTCGCCTGCCAGATGGCACCCCGCGCGAAGACAGCGTTCTGTTCCTCGATGCCCGCCACATCTTCCGCCAGATCGACCGCGCCCACCGCGACTTCACCCCTACCCAACACGAATTCCTCGCCAACGTCGTCCGCCTCTACCGAGGAGAAGAACCAGAGTTCCAGCACGGCTCCGAAGAAAAACTCCGAGAAGTCTTCGGCAACCCCTCAGACACTTCACCCCTCACTCTTCAAAATTCCCCCTTCCAAGACATCCCTGGCTTGTGCAAAGCCGCCACCCGCGCCGAAATCGAGGCCCAGGGCTGGTCACTCAATCCCGGCCGCTACGTCGGCGTCGCCAAGGCCGAGGAACTCAGCGACGAGGATTTCAAAGAGAAGCTCGAAGCCCTCAACGAGGAACTCGTCGTGCTCAACGCCGAAGCGCGGGAGTTGGAGGATCGGATCGCGGAGAACGTGACGGAGGTTCTGGAGACGGCATGAAGGAGGCTTGGAAAGAATGCCTCCTTGGAGAAGTCGTCAACCTGAAGAGGGGTTATGACTTGCCTAAGAGCAAACGTCTATCTGGAGCTGTTCCAATTGTCTCCTCGTCGGGCATCACCGATTTTCACAATGAAGCAAAAGTAAAAGCGCCGGGAGTTGTAACAGGACGATACGGAACGCTTGGCGAAGTCTATTTCATTAGCGAAGACTACTGGCCTCTAAATACCAGCCTCTACGTCCAAGACTTTAAAGGCAACGACCCAAGGTTTGTTAGTTACTTTCTGCGCACGCTTAGCTTAGGCGCACAGAACGCAGCAGGCGCTGTCCCCGGAATAAACCGGAACCACTTGCACAAGCTCAAAGTCCAACTCCCCGATCTCCCCACCCAACGCCGGATCGCCGGGATCCTTTCGGCCTACGACGACCTGATCGAGAACAACCTGCGGCGCATCCGGATCCTGGAGGAGATGGCGCAATCCCTCTACCGCGAGTGGTTCGTCCTCTTCCGCTACCCCGGCCATGAATCCGTCCCCCTCGTCGACTCCCCCCTCGGCCCCATTCCAAAAGGGTGGGAGGTGAAGAAGGTCGGTGAAGCCTTTGAAATCGTGGGTGGCGGAACACCGTCTAAAGCCAAGGATGAATATTGGAATGACGGAACTATTCAATGGTATTCCCCCCGTGATCTTACCGCCGCGAAAACGATGTACATCGAAAAGTCAGCGGCTCAAATTAACGAACTCGGCCTAAAGAAGAGTTCAGCGAAGATGTTTCCCGCTTTTTCCGTGATGTTGACTAGCCGGGCCACGATAGGAGCGATTGCAATCAATACCGTTCCCTCTTGCACCAACCAAGGATTCATAACCTGCCTCCCAAATGAAGATGTTTCGCTCTACTTCTTGCATCAGTGGCTTGAGGACAACGTAGATACTTTCACCCTTCATGCGTCGGGAGCGACATTCAAGGAGATCAGCAAGGGAGTCTTCAAGGGGCTCGATTTCCTCCAACCGGTGGCCGAGCTCGTTGAGGCATACGAAACCCGTGTCGCTCCAATCGCTGACCACCTTCTCAATCTTCAGCGTCGAAATCAAACCCTCCGCCAAACCCGCGGCCTCCTTCTCCCCAAACTCCTTTCCCCGTCATGACGCTTGCCACTGGAAAAACGATCCAGATGTTCCTCCCGGATGGCAATCCGCGCGGAGTGAAGATCGCTGAGTTCACCAGTCGCACGATTCAGGTGGTCGCCGTTCCACGGGCGCAACTCGACTTCGCCTGTGGCCGCGACGAATTGCACAACGTTGGAATCTACTTCCTCTTCGGTGGATCGGAGAGTGGCAAACTACCGCTTCTCTACGTCGGTGAGGCGGAGGATTGCGCGACCCGGATCAAGCAACACAACAAACAGAAGGATTGGTGGACGGTCGCACTGGTCTGTATCTCGAAAACAGCGGAGTTCACCAAGGCTCACGTGAAGTACTTGGAATGGTTTTGCCACCAACAGGCTACCGATGCTGGGCGCTACAAGCTGGACAACGGCAACATCCCACCCAAGGCCCATATATCTGAACCCGTCGTCGCCGACCTCATGGACCACTTCGAGACCATGCGGACGCTCTGCTCGACACTAGGTCACCCTCTCTTCGACAAGATCCAGCAGGCGAAGACCGAGGACCGCCTAGTCTGCAAGGGCAAAAAGGCCAAAGCCACCGGCGAATACACCGAGGATGGGCTGATCGTCTTCGCTGGATCAGTCACAAACCATGAGTTCACGAAGTCGACCCACGACTACGTCAAAGCTATTCAAGAAGCATTGATCGAGGACGGAGTGATGGAGCTGGTTGACGACGAGACGCTCCGCTTCGCCAAAGACCATGTTTTCAATTCCCCCAGCCAAGCCGCATCCTTAGTTCTGGCTCGCAATGCCAACGGCTGGATCGAATGGAAATACCCAGACGGACGGACGTTGGATGAGGTGAAGAGGAAAGGAGCCTGACCCCGCGTGATTCACGCTCGATTTATCAGTCACAATAGCTAGATTATCGCATTCCATGGCCGCTTCCAACCTCCTAGCCACCAGCACTCCGAATCTCAAGAGTCTCCTCGGCAACGGCCGAACTTACAGTGTTCCCCCCTTCCAGCGCGACTACTCGTGGAAAGAAGAGCATTGGGAAGACCTTTGGTTGGATCTACTCGATCTAACATCAGGGCGCACGGCCCAGCACTACATGGGGTCGCTCGTCCTGATGCAGGAGAAGCATCCTGAGCAGTTCACGATTATTGACGGGCAACAGAGGATCGCCACGCTAAGCATCACTATTTTGGTGATCATTGACCGCCTCAATCAGTTGGCGGACTCTGGACTTGAACCAGAGAATAACCGGGAGCGAGCTTCGGTATTAAGGAGCCAATTCATTGGTGCGAAGCAAGCGGGCTCATTGCTGGAAACGAGCAAACTGACCCTCAATAGAAATGACGAAGATTTCTTCCAGGGGACGCTGGTGCAACTCGACAAGCCAGCGAGTGAGCGATCGCTGAGTGACTCGGAGAAGCAGCTATGGGGTGCCTTCAAATACTTCCGGAGAAAGACTGCAGAGGAGTTCAAGGATTGGGATGGCCAGCAGTTAGCTGATTGGGTCGAAAGTCGTGTTTCGGTGCATCTGCTCTTCATTCAAGTTGTCGTGGAGAATGATGTGGGTGCCTATACCGTCTTCGAGACCCTCAATGCCCGCGGCATGGAGCTGACGGCAAGCGACCTAATCAAAAACTATCTGATGTCGCTGGTTGCAAAGAAGGGCAGGGGCGATTTGGAACATGTACTGAAGCGATGGCATCGAATGACGAGCCAGATCGGAGCCCGAAAGCTTCCGGAATTTTTGCGGCACCACCTTAATTCTCGCCACCCTTATGTTAGGCAGGAGCGGCTCTTTAGGAGAATTCGCGAGGAGGTCTCAAAAGGAGAAGATGCGATCACGCTGATCAAGGAACTGGAAGCATCATCAGCTTGTTATCGTGCGCTGAGGGATCCTGAAGATGAGTTTTGGCTGGATTTCCCAGGCGCTGCTGAGCAAGTCCGTGCGTTGGTGCTATTCAACGTTAGCCAATACAAGCCTTTGGCTTTAGCTGCATTCCGAAAACTTCAACCGCTCGAAGCCGTTAAGGTGCTGAAGGATTGCGTGACCCTCTCTTTCCGCTTCAATGTGATCAGTCGCTTAGGCACCCATGAGCTGGAAGCGCGCTACAACGAGGCCGCTCTTGGGGTTGAACAAGAGAAGTTCACAACCGCTTCGGGTGCGCGCATTGGCCTGAAGTCGGTCTATGTCGATGATGATCAGTTCCGCGCGGACTTCGAAGTGTTTCGGCAGGCAACGAGCACTAAGGGGAAAAAGGTCATTCGATATATCCTCTGCGAACTGGAGAGGCAACATTCAGGACAGGATTTGGCATGGAGTAATTCGACCGCGACGATTGAACACGTTCTTCCGGATCACCTGGATGACGAATGGGGTGAAATCTTCGATGAGGATGAACATGCCCGTTATGTGGAACGTCTTGGGAACTATGCTCTTCTTGAGAAGGGTAAGAACAAGGACATTGGCCAACAGCTTTTTGACGCGAAAAAGGCAGCCTTCATGACGAGTCAGTATCAATTGACCAAAGACCTCAGCGATCTCGATGAGTGGACGATGGCGACCCTGAATAAGCGACAGAAGGATTTAGCAGCCCTAGCTACGAGCGTATGGCGCTTCCCCTGATTTCCAGTTTCACCAATGACACGTGCCGGAGCAGGCCATTGAGGAAGGATGGGAGGATCTAAGACCATTTCTAACGTTATTCGGGTAATTTACGCGCAACCATCACCGTCACCTAATTCACAGAATGCCCCAGTTCACGCGTGCGTGAAAAAAATTGAATCCGTGAAACTGCTAGAGTCGGTGAATTCCTACGGGCCGACGCAGGTCGTAGAGTTCCACAATGATTCCGCCACCGATACCAGAGATCAGCAAGCTCGCCGAGCGTATGAACTGGTGAGAGAGTTCCTTAGCGAAGTAGTAGGAGAGCAAGAAGCATGAGCGGCTACACCGAAGACGACCTGATCGAGCAGCCAGCGATCCAGCTCATGGAACATGAGTTGGGCTGGGACTCGATGAATGCCTATGACGAGTGGGCAGGTGGGGCGAGTTCGCTGGGCCGCGAGGCAAAGCGGGAAGTGGTGCTGACCAGTCGGCTGAAACCAGCGCTCCAGTCCTTGAATCCGGACGTCCCGGAGCAGGCGATTGAGGGGGCGATGGAGGAGCTGACACGGGATCGTTCGGCGCTGAGCCTGGTGGAAGGAAACCGTGAGATCGACAAACTCCTACGCGGCGGGGTGAAGGTGACGATTCCAGATCGGGAGCGTGGCGGGCAGCGGATTGAGGTGGTTCGGGTGATCGATTGGGACGATGCCACGGCGAACGATTTCCTGTTGGTCTCACAGTTCTGGATCACGGGCGATCTCTACACGCGGCGGACAGACCTCATCGGCTTCATCAACGGACTGCCTGTGGTCTTGATCGAGCTGAAGAAGCCGGGAGTGAATGTGCGCGAGGCCTTTGACAAGAACTTGGCCGACTACAAGAAAACGATTCCACAGCTATTCCACTACAACGGCTTCCTGCTGGTCTCGAATGGGGTGCAGAGCAAGATCGGTAGCCTGACGGCGGAATGGGAACATTTTTCCGATTGGAAGAAGGTGGCAGCTGAGGACGAGACGCCGGACATCTCGCTGAACACCCTACTGCGCGGCACCTGCGAAAAGCAACGCTTGCTGGATCTGGTGGAGAACTTCACCCGCTTCTCGGAAAGCAAGGGAGCGGTCGGCAAGTTGGTGGCGCGCAACCATCAATACCTCGGCGTGAATCGCGCAGTGGAGGCACTGAAGGCCTCGGACGACGGACGGCTCGGAGTTTTCTGGCACACCCAAGGGAGCGGCAAGAGCTACTCGATGGTGTTCTTCGCAGAGAAGGTGTTCCGCAAGCTTGCTGGGAATTGGACCTTTGTAGTGATCACCGACCGGACAGAACTGGACACCCAGATCTACCGGACGTTCTCGACTTGCGGGGCGGCCTCAGAGCTGTGCCAGGCGACAGGTGCGAGCCACCTCCGCCAGTTGCTGGGCGAAGATCACCGCTACGTCTTCACCTTGATCCACAAGTTCCGCACCGATCCGGGGACACTGCATCCGGTGCTGAGCGAGCGGGACGACATCATCGTTCTAACCGACGAGGCGCACCGCAGCCAATACGATACACTGGCGATGAACATGCGCACGGCGCTGCCGAATGCGAAGTTCGTGGCCTTCACCGGCACCCCACTGATCGCCGGAGAGGAGCGGACGCGAGAGGTTTTTGGTGACTACGTAAGTATCTACGATTTCAAGCAGAGCGTGGAGGACGGAGCGACGGTGCCGCTGTTCTACGAGAACCGGACGCCCGAGCTGCAGATCACCAACCCCGAGCTGAACGAGGAAATCTACAGCGTAATCGACGAGGCCGGGCTGGACGACGATCAGGAGGAAAAGCTCAAGCAGGTGCTCGGCAAGCGCTACCACCTGATCACCCGCGAGGAGCGCCTTGATGCGGTGGCGAAGGACATCGTGCACCACTTCCTCAACCGTGGGTATCAGGGGAAGGCGATGGTGGTCTCGATCGACAAGCTGACCACCCTGAAGATGTTCGAAAAAGTTCGGACCGAGTGGGAGGCTGAGAAGGCACGAGTGCTGGCGGAAATCCAAGGCATGAACCCCACGCGCCCAGAGTATGCAGTGCTCAGCACGCGACTGAAGAACCTGCAAGAGACTGACATGGCGGTGGTGGTGTCTCCCGGGCAAAACGAGATCACCGAGATGAAGAAGCAGGGCTTCGACATCCTGCCGCACCGCGAGCGAATCGTGAAGGAGGACTTGGAGACGAAGTTCAAAGACCCCGAAGATCCGTTCCGCCTCGTCTTCGTCTGCGCCATGTGGCTGACCGGCTTCGACGCGCCGAGTTGCTCGACCCTCTACCTCGACAAGCCGATGCGAGGCCATACGCTGATGCAAACCATCGCCCGCGCCAACCGGGTCTTCGGCGACAAGGTGAACGGCCTAATCGTAGACTACGCGAATGTGTTCGCGGAACTGGAGAAGGCCCTGGCAATCTATGGCTCCGGCCAAGACGGTGGCGAGCTCCCGGTGAAGAACAAGATCGAGCTAGTCGAAGCCCTGAAGATCGCGATCGACCAAGTGACGGAGTTTTGTCGCAAGCAGAATGTCGATCTGAAAGCGGTCGCGGCCCAGCCAACGAATCATTTCGTCGCCGCCGTAGAGCGCCTGGTGAAGACAGATCCGGTGAAGGACCAGTTCCTCGGCAGTTCGCGAGACGTCGAGCGTCTCTACAAGGCCGTCATGCCCGACCCGATCATTCCCAAACTGGCCCCGCAGGCCCAGCTGATCTCGGAGCTGGCCAAGGCGGTGCGGGCAACCAACGATCCGGTCAACATCACGCAGGTTCTTGAACAGATTTCTGATGTGCTAGATGGATCGATCGTCGCCGAGCCTCATGTGGAGCCGGGAGCCGCAGCAAAAACGGTAGATCTCAGCAAAGTGGACTTCGGTGCGCTCAAGGAAAAATTTTCCAAGAGCAAAACGAAAAATACCGAAGCACAGCAGCTACGGGCGCTGATCGAGCGAAAGCTGGACAACTTGATTCGTCTCAATGCAAGCCGCTACGATTTTCTCGACCGCTTTCAAAAGATGGTCGAGGACTACAACAACGGGTCGATGAGCATCGAACAGCTCTTCGAACAACTAATAGACCTCTCTCAGGAGCTCAACGAAGAGGAGCGAAGACACGTGCGAGAGAACGTGAGCGAAGAACAGCTCGCGATCTTTGACATCCTCACCCGCCCCGGACCAGATCTAGACAAGGATGAGATCGATTCGATCAAGAAAGTCTGCAAAGACCTGTTGGCGAAGCTAAAGACCGAACTGCTTGTGCTGGCATGGCGCAAAAAGCGGACAACCCGCGCTGCGGTTCGCGTCGAGATCGAGAAAATGTTGGATAGCGGACTTCCGGAAAAATATACGACCGACCTCTTCGAGCAGAAGTGTGGTGTCGTCTTCCAGCATGTGCTGGAAAAGTATCCAGATGAGGGAATTTCCGTCTACGAAGACTCGATGACGGGATGACGCAGGGCGTCCTGCCCAGCAAATCACCTCAGCTTAAAATCGATCGGGACTCGGATTTTTTGGGCGATGGGGGCGCCGGTCGAGGTCTTGGCGGCGATGAAGCGCCAGCGTTTGATGGTCTTGAGGGCTGAAGCGTCCAAGTCGGCATTTCCTGAGGAGCCGACAACCTGGGCAAGTCCGACGCGGCCGTTGGTTTCGACAACGATTTCGACGGTGACTCGGCCTTCGACGCCAGCTCGTTTGGCTGAGCTCGGGTAGCTGGGCTGGTAGCTTTTCTGGAGCTGGGCACCGGCTGCGATTGACGGCTTGGGTGGTGCTGGTGGCGGTTTGGGTGCCGGTGGTTTCGGCGTCGGCTTGGGCTGAATTTTTGGCGGAGTCGGTTTTGGTTTGGGCGGCTCCGGCTTGGGTTCTGGAAGGGGCTCCGGAACAGGTTCGGGTTCGGGGATTGGCTCAGGAATGGGCTCCGGAATTGGTTCGGGTTCTGGAATCGGCTCTGGCTCTGGAGGTTCTGGAATGGGCTCTGGCTCTGGTTCTGGAGGTTCGGGTTCGGGCTGTGGAGGTTCGGGAGTGGGAGGTGGGTCGACGACGAAGTCGATGTCCATGACAAGTTCTCCCTGATCAATCAACTTCGGAGGTTCGATCGAATCCGCCAGACCCAGAAATGCGGCGATGTGGAGTCCGCCAGCGATTACGATCGCGGGCACCCAGCGAACGCCACCGCGTCGGTCGTCAGATGATGTCGGATCGAAGCTGCTCACGGAGTATCTGAGGGGACTGCCTCGTCGGGTTGAACACGCTTGACGATGCCGATCGATTGGACCCCTGCGCTGCGGGCCTCGTCCATGATTTCGACGAACAGACCGAAAGAAGAGTCTCGGTCACCCCGGATTTCGACGCGTTCGATTCCGCCTGTGACTCGCTCGGCGATAATCATTTCGAAGGCGTCGCGTTTGATCGGTTGGTTGTCGATGAGGATCGCTTCGTCGGCATCGATCGCGATCTCAAGAGTGTTCGGTTTGTCTTCTCGAATCGTCGCAGCGCCCGGAGTTTGGGGCAGTTCGACTACCGCTTCGGGTTTCTTGAATTGGCTGCTGATCATCAGGAAGATGAGCAACTGGAACACGACATCGATCAGCGGAGTCAGATCAAAACTCGCGTCGATGCGTTTGCGGCGTTGGATGAGGGCAGCCATCGATTACGACCCTCCTTTCGTCCACTCGTCCAAGTGCGAAACCGTCTCGTTCAGGTCGTGAGTCAGGTGATCGATTCGCGATTCGAAGAAGCGCGTCATGGTGATCGCTGGGATGGCGACAACCAGACCGGCGACGGTGGTGAGAAGTCCTGTCCAGATTCCTCCGGCAAGATCAGACGGGCTGACGTTGTCGCCGAGCGCAGCGATATTGGCGAAGGCTCCAACCATCCCCCAAACCGTTCCCAACAGGCCAATCAACGGCGAGATATTGCCAATTGTGGCGAGCAATCGGAGGCCGCGCTCGTGTCGGTTGAGCAGGCGTGATGCTTCCCGAGCGGTGACGTTTTGGACGTGTTCGTTGCCTTGATCGAGCCCGCCCAAATAGGCCGATGCGACTTGGATGAGTGGATTTTTCGATGTCGGCAGTTGGCCGCCTGAATCTCGCGCTTCGCGGATGGCAGCCAGCGCTTTGCTCACCCGATAGCGGCGCATCGCGAAGTAGATGGCGCGCTCGAAAATGATGATCGTGGCAATCACCGACAGGATGAGCAGCGGCCACATAATGGCGCCGCCTTTGAGAAAGAGGTCGGTGAGATTCACAAATAAATAACTGAGCTAGAAGCGGATTTCTGCGCCCACAAAGAAGTCTCGGCCCGGTTCGTTCTGACCGGATCCGTGGGCTCGATAGGCTTCATCAAGGAGGTTGTTGACGCCAGCGGTAAGACGGAATTCGTCGCATGGATTCCACCCGCCACGAATTCCGACCGTGGTGTAGCCCGGGGTTCCGCCGGGTGGGATGCGCTGGGTGTCGCGGCGGTCGCGGGTGCTAAGGCGGTCGGCCTTATCGAAGATGCTGACGACACTCTCGATCCAGAATTTTTCGTCACTGGATTGCCAGCGCAACCCGACATGGCCGTTGGTCGGCATCACGCGGCTGAGCGGCTCGTCAACCAGCACCGGATCTGACGTCGGAAAGGTCGAGACTTGGCTGTCCTGGTAGGCGAAGCCTCCGAACAATGAAAGGCTCTCTGCGAGTTCGACACTACCCGCGAACTCGATGCCCTGAACATGTCCGTCGCCAACATTCAGCTTCGTGACTTCCTCCAGACCATCGACCATACGACCGGTCGGCGTGCGGAGAATCAGGTCTTCGACCCGGGTGTAGAAGTAAGACAGGCTTCCGGTGAACCGCCCGGTCTGGGCTTTGATCCCGATTTCGCTGGTCAGGAAATATTCGGGGTCGAGACCAGGAGCTGGCGTTTCGATCTCGTTGCTTCGGTTCGAATCCAACCGCGACAGATCGGAGAAGTTGGGAGCCCGGAAGGCTTGCGAGACACCGCCGAAGACACGGAGCGTGTCGGCTTGATCAATCTGATAGGAAATCCGGCCACTACCGACGATGTTCGTCCAGTTTTCGTCGATCGATATCGCATCGCCGGTTAGCGGATCGGCGACGGTTCCGATGTCGGCTCGGGCGTAAGTTGCACGAGTTCCGAGATCGAGGGTCAGGCGGTCGCCAACGGGAGTCGAGGAGTTCAAGAACGCCCCGGCCAGGTGGTAAGTTCCGTCGTCACCGAGCGGGCCTTGAAGCTTGCTGCCTTTGAAGCTGCCGTCGGCATTGAAGTCATCGCGGAACGAGTCGACGCGGTCTTGGTAGTAGCTCGCGCCGTAGGTCAGATCCGTCCAACCGAGTGTTTTATCGAGCTGCAGCCAGACGCCGCAGGTGCTCAGGTCGAAGCCCTGAATGTCGACTCGACCATCGCTGCGCTCGCGGAATCGTCGCTCTTCCTGCTGCTGGTGGGAAAGGCTGAGGGTGTAGGTGTCGAACAGGCTGGTGGTCGACTCGCCGGTCAGCTGAATGTAGGAGAGCATTCGATCCTGATCGAGGATTCGGGCTCGCTCATTGCCAATCGTCGTTCCGGCGAAACTCCGTCCGAAGCGGGTTTTGTGGACTCGCCAAGCATCGTTGACGTGGACTTGTTGGTGAAAAAGCGTCAGCCGGGTCGTGTCATTGAGGAACAGTTCCAGTTTGGCATCGGCGTCCCATTCTTCGTAACCAGTGAAGGGGAGGGTGCCAAGATCGGCGGCATCGATGTCGCCAAAATCTTTCCAGGTTCCGCCAAGAATCAGGCCATAGCGCTCAACCGAACTCAGGCTGACCTCGCCGCGCTGGATGAAACTGTTTTCGCCCGTGGAGTATCGCGAGAAGCTGCGACCGCCGACATGGGATTCGGAAAAGGCACCCGAATCGGCATATTCGGGACGTCTTGTTAGAGCCTGAACACTTCCGCCGACGGCGTCGGAGCCATACAAGACCGACCCCTGAGACTTTACCAATTCGATGGCTTCAAGTCCCTGAGAATCGACGGTGTTCCAGTACTGATTCGGACCAGATCGAAACGCCGCATTGTTCAGCCGAATGCCGTCGATCAGAAACAGATTGTGGTAGGCGGTGAAGCCTCGAATGAGCGGTGAACCTTGACCGTGGGCGGTTTTCTGAACGACGACTCCAGGAGTCAGTTCAAACGCTTCGGGCACGCTTCTCACCGACCGTTCGATAAGGAGACGACTAGAGATCGCTTCGACCACATAAGGACTTTCGAGTTGGGTTTCGCCAGACCGAGACGCCGTTACCACAAGTGGAGCGAGCGTCGTGAAGTCGTCTTCTTGCTGGGCACCAACGAGGCAGGGGAGTAGGGGAGTGGCCGCCAGGGCGAGAGATCTTAGTTGTCGCATAAGAGGTTGAGAACGCATGGTTTCTAGAACGATGAACGGGGGCCAAATATTAGCCAACTTTTAAGGTAGTCCCGATCCGAGGAACCTTCCTAAAATTTCATCTCGAAGCCAGCGTAGATATATTGGGGCGCTCCGCTTCGCGGTCCTTCAGGCAGGCGGCTGACCACATAGCTATCATCGAGGATGTTCTGAATTCCGGCGAGGAGCTTTACGTTGTCGCGGATCATGTAGTGAGCAGACAGGTCGAGGAGCAGGACTTCATCGATTTCGCCCTGTCGAGAGCTGTTGTCCGGAGTCGTTAGATTACGGGCAGTTCCATAGGCGCTGCTCGTGTAGGTGGCATCGAGATTGATTCCCCAGCGTTCAGACTCAAGCCCAATTCCAGCAGCGATTTTCCACTCAGGAATATAAGGGATGCTGGCTCCTGCGGCTCCTCCTGCGTAGATGTCATCAGCGCCCCCAGAGGACAGTGACGATCCGAGTTCGGCACTTGTCCAAGTCGCACTGATATACATTGGGAGCCCCAATTCGGCTCCCGCCATCGGATTGAAGGAAGCGGCGGCCTCGACTCCGTAGACCTCGGCTTCGCCAGCATTCGTTGCGTTCGAATCACCGAGCCCCGTGTCTGATCCGATCAGATTGTCGAAGTCGGTGAAGAATCCAGCCAGCTCGAAACCGAAGGTGTCCGTTGCGTGGCGCAGACCCAGTTCATAGCCCAGACTTTCCTCTTCCTGAATTCCGTCCTTCAAGACCGCACGAGGGCTGGGGACGGAAACGCCTCTGAACACTCCGCCGAACAAGTTGGTGTCGGCATTGACCTCATAGTTGAAACCGATTCCCGGAGCCAGGTAGTCGATATTACCATCGCGAACGGCAGTCACGCGGTTCTGGGAATTGCTTTCGTAGTCGGTGTTGTGGAGGTCGATCGACTCATAGCGAACACCGGGGCGCAGGCTGAGCGAGCCGATCTGGATGGTGTCCTCGATCCACAGCGCGATGGCTTCGGATTCCTGATAGCGGTTGCCCCCGGAGCCTTCCTCGCCGCGAGTGATGCCGGTCAATCCGGAATTCGAGACGTTGATCTTATCATCTCTTTGGAAGCGTCGGATCTCGTCATGATTCCAGCGGGCACCGACGTGAATCTCATGGTCAATGGAGCCGGTGGTTGCGGCGATGTCGGCGGTCAATTGGACTCCGTAGAGCTCATAGCTCCGCGCATTGGCCCGCAGTCCCAAGTCTCCGGCACGGCGCAGACGAAGGATATCGTAGGCTTCGGAGTAGAAGCTCGGGTTGGCCAATACCTTGTGCAGGCTTTGGCCGCCGGTCTTGCGGATCTTGTACCAATTGCGGTCGAATTTGTTGTAGTAACCAGCGGCTCCGATCGTCAGCGAGTCGGATGGCTTAATGCTGTATTTGAGATAGCTGCGGTGGTGCTCGGACGAGATGTTGTCGTAGAGCGAACCGGCGTAACGGCGATACGGATTGGCAGCGTAGTCGCGCTCTGTCAGACCGAGATAGGTCTCGTCGGCATCGAAATCGGTGTAGCCGTATTTGGCTTCGAAGCGCTGTTCGAGGACGCTGTTTGGTTCCCAAAAAATCTTGAACATCGGCTCCGTGACTTGGAACCCTGTGTCGTCAGATCCTCCGTAGCCTGGGCCGCTGTCGATGGTGCGAAAGCCATCTGAGCTCTGGTAGAAGATTTCTCCGAGAACTCCGACGCGCCCGAAATCGCTTTCGATGACGTCACCAAAATAACTCTGACCTTGGGTGGTGTTATCGGTTCCGTAGGTCGCGCGGAGGAAGAAATTGTGGTCTTCCGGAACTGGGGTCGACTTGTAGTTGATGACGCCACCAGTGGTGTGCGGACCAAACCGGACTTGGGAACTGCCTTTCAAGACTTCGATCCCAGACATCCGGGCTGCCTTGGGCGAGTAGTAGGCGCCGGGGGCAGAGTAGGCGGCTGGGGCGGTTAGAATCCCGTCCTCCATCACTGTCACTTTTTCGTTTCGCGTGCCATCACCTCCGCGGATTGAGATGTTGGGGAAGTTTCCGAAACCATCTTCCTCACGGACATAGACGCCCGGGATGCGGTTGAGGATCTTGTTTCCGTTCGTGTAGCCGGAATCTCTAATCGCTGCGGCATCGAGAACTGCACCACTGCCAGGAAGAGTTGCCAGGTCTTCTTGCGATCCGATGACCAGCATGGGGTCTAAAGTGAAAACCGGTAGTTCAATAGCTGCTTCTTGAGCGACTGAGACCGAAAGGCCACCCAAAAGGAACAAAGTTGCAGCGAAAGCTGGTTGTCGGAATTTCATGACTTAATTGAGATTGAGTCTCAATTGCATCATTAGGGTTGTAAAGAGATTTATCACCAGACAGTTGTCGAAAATAGACCGCCGCAGAGCCTTTAATGCACCTTGTTTGATAATAATCATATATTTAACTAATATTTATATTTACAGTATCCCATGTCTCAGTTAGACTTACCTCCTGATTTGCTGATTCGTGACTGCTCAACCGAGCAGGTTCGCGGAATCCTTCTAGTATTATCAGGAACATGACCCACGTCCCCTCAACGACCCTCCCACATTCGGATTCGCTATCGGCAAGCGATTCGAAGCTCGCTGGAACTCTCCTAGTCATTGATGACGACGCGGGAATCAGAAATGTGCTTGAGCGAATCATCTCGCCAGCGGGTTATGGGGTGTTCGCCGCTTCAACGGGCAAAGAAGGTTTAGATCTGGCAACTATTCTCCAGCCAGACGCCGTATTGCTCGACGTCGGTCTGCCCGATGCATGCGGTTTTGAGATCTGCTCTAAGATTCGTTCGGCGACCCCGACCAATGACGTGTCAATCATCATGGTAAGTGGCGAATCGGAAGATTATGTCTGCGAACGCGGAATCGCTGCAGGTGCCAACGACGTGCTTCCAAAGCCGTTCGAGCCGAGCAATGTCCTACTTAAAGTTTCTAACGCGATTCAATTGCGTCAGCTTCGCCAGGCCCTTGAAGACCAGCGAAACAATGAGCGGAATCACGCCACTGAGTTGGCTGCGATTAAACAGAGGCTTGCAGAGAACTTTCGCACCGCGCAGCACTCCGCGGCACTTAGTGACTTTCAGGAAGATGGGTTGGAGTTCGGTCAATTGATGGACTTTGACCGCTGGGTTCCGACCCGCCGACACATCGCGTAACAAAAGAATCACTGGGAAATCCCAGGTTCGCAAAGGTCCGTCAGCCTGGGGAGGCTGGCGGACCGTTTGATTTCGGCTTGCCGAGTGGTCTTGTCTCCCGTTATTTCAGCCCTCACTTTCATGCGTATGAAGCCGACTATTATTTACACGAAGACTGACGAAGCTCCGGCTCTCGCCACTCGCTCACTTTTGCCGATCATTAAGGCGTTCGTCGAGCCATCGGGAATTAACCTGGAGACCCGAGACATTTCCCTAGCTGGACGCGTCATCGCTTCCTTCCCAGAAAATCTCACCGATGAGCAACGCATTGACGATGCACTGACCGAGCTAGGGTCGATGACTCAGTCTCCAGAGGCGAACATCATCAAGTTGCCGAACATCAGTGCTTCGGTTCCCCAACTCATTGCCTGCATCTCTGAGCTTCAGGCTAAGGGTTACGATCTTCCCGACTATCCAGAGGAGCCGGCCAATGATGACGAGGCCGCGATTAAGAGTCGCTACGATAAGATCAAGGGATCAGCCGTGAATCCAGTTCTGCGAGAAGGCAATTCTGACCGTCGTGCCCCGAAAGCCGTTAAAGAGTATGCTCGGAGCAATCCTCACCGCATGGGGACTTGGTCGTCGGATTCCAAGACGACTGTGGCAACCATGACCAGTGGCGACTTCCGCTCGAACGAGAAGTCGGTCACGGTTTCAGATGCCACCACTTTCACCATCGAGCACGAAGCGGCCGACGGAACCAAGACCGTGCTTCGTGAGGCTTCGCCGTTGGAAGCTGGTGAAATTCTCGACGCCACGCGGATGAGCAAGGCCGCGCTAGTTGCCTTCCTCGAACAGCAGATCGCCAGCGCGAAAGAGCAGGGTATCCTGTTCTCTCTGCATATGAAGGCGACGATGATGAAGGTCAGTGATCCAATCATTTTCGGCCACGCTGTCCGAGTGTTCTTCAAGGACGTGCTGGCTAAGCATTCCGCGACTCTCGACGAACTCGGGGTTGACTTGAACAATGGGTTCGGAGACTTGGTCGCGAAAATTGCCGATCTTCCAGCCGATCAGAAAGCTGAAATCGAGGCTGACATCCAAGCCGCTTATGAAGCAGGTCCGGCTCTTTCGATGGTCAATTCCGACAATGGAATCACCAACCTACACGTTCCGAGCGACGTGATCATTGACGCGTCGATGCCAGCCATGATTCGGAATTCGGGACAACTTTGGGACGCCAAAGGCGACTGCGCCGATACGCTCGCCGTGATTCCCGATAGCTCGTACGCCGGTGTTTATGATGCGGTCATCGAGGATTGCAAAGCGAACGGAGCCTTTGACCCGACGACCATGGGAACTGTCCCGAACGTCGGTCTGATGGCGAAAAAGGCTCAGGAGTATGGATCCCACGACAAGACTTTCGAGATCGCCAGCGATGGTGTGGTTCGTATTGTCGATGGATCCGGAAACACTCTCATTGAGCACGAAGTTGAAGCCGGAGATATTTGGCGTGCTTGCCAAGTCAAAGACGAACCCGTTCGCGATTGGGTAAAGTTGGCTGTTTCCCGTGCGCGTGCGACTGGATCACCAGCGATCTTTTGGCTCGATGCTGACCGGGCTCACGATTCGCAACTGATCGAAAAAGTTCGCACCTATCTCGAAGACCACGACACCGAGGGATTGACCATTCGGATTCTGTCTCCGGTTGAGGCCTGCAAGCTGAGTTGTCAGCGGATTCGTCAGGGAGAAGAGACCATTTCCGTGACTGGAAACGTTCTCCGCGACTACAACACCGACTTGTTCCCAATTCTCGAAGTCGGCACGAGTGCGAAGATGCTTTCGATCGTCCCACTCATGAAAGGCGGCGGCTTGTTCGAGACCGGAGCCGGTGGTTCTGCACCGAAGCACGTTCAGCAGTTCGAAGCCGAAAACCACCTGCGTTGGGACTCTCTCGGCGAGTTTCTTGCGGTTGCAGTTTCGTTCGAGCATCTGGCCGAAGTTCACAGCAATGCGTCGGCAAAGGTTCTCGGAAGTACGCTCGACGACGCGACCACCAAGCTTCTTCTCGAGAACAAGGCGCCGTCACGCAAGGTCAACGAGATCGACAACCGTGGCAGTCATTTCTATCTCGCTCTCTACTGGGCAGAAGCGCTTTCGACAAGTGGTGACGCCGAGCTAGAGGCACGGTTTAAGCCGGTCGCCGAAGCCTTGGCCAATGCCGAAGCTCAGATCAGCAGCGAGCTCGTTGAGTGCCAAGGCGCAGCCCTCGATCTCGGTGGCTACTTCCAGCCTGACGACGCGAAAGCCGATGCGGCCATGCGCCCGAGCGAGACGCTTAACAGCATCCTCGCCGGAATCAGCTAGAACGCGTCGACATCGACTTATGCGAAGGCGTGCTCCGAGCGGGGCGCGCCTTCCTTGTTTCGTCCCTGCGTGCTCGCGGAAACAGTTGCTTGGTAGGCCGAACCGCGCTGAACTGAATCCTCAGCTGAGCCATCCCATTTGTGACCTTCACCCAAACCTGGAACTTCTCCAAGCCATGGCGCCCCTATCAGGCGCGTGTGCTTTCAGAGCTCGACGAGGCGTTTGAGAATCAGCGGGCTCACATCGTTGCTGCTCCGGGTTCTGGGAAAACTGTTTTAGGCCTGGAGATCACCCGTCGGTTGGCCAAACCTGCCCTGGTTCTTACCCCGACGATCACGGTTCGGGAGCAGTGGGTAGAGCGGCTCAAGGCAGACTTTCTGAGTGCGAATTCGGAGTCTGGAAAACCGACCGCTGACCCCGAATGGATCTCCAGCGATTTGGCTACACCGGGGAGCCTTACCGTTGCGACCTACCAATCTCTGTCGGCAGCTCATAAGAAACCTGGTGGGCGTGAGCGCATACGAAAGGCCCTAGCAAAGGTCGGCTTCGGGACGTTGGTTGTCGATGAAGCCCATCATTTGAGGGGGCATTGGTGGACGTGCCTCGGACGGCTGCGCGAAGATTTTCCAGAGCTTAAGATCGTTGCCCTGACCGCGACACCACCCTACGACGTGCCCCAAGTCGAGTGGAATCGGTATTCCCAACTCTGTGGGCCAGTCGATGCGGAAATCAGTGCGCCCGAACTGGTTCGCGAGAACAATCTCTGCCCGCATCAAGACTACATCTACTTCAGCGAACCGACCGGTGAAGAACTCCGAGAGGTCGAGAAGTATGATACTCATCGCGATCGGGTGCTGACCGAACTTCGCTCGATGATTGAGTGTGCGGAATGCCTCTCTAAACATCCTCTGTTCACTTGTGGGTTGCCTTCGCGAAAACAGCGCTTGGCCGAGCTAGATTGGTTTCTCGCTGTTGTTCTCTATATTCGGGAGGTCGGCGGTAAAGCTCCGGTGGCTTTAGAAGACGCGCTCGAATTGAAGGGTGTCGACTTGCCCGATCTCGACCTTCACTGGCTACAGATTTTTCTCCAAGGCCTCCTTATCACGCGCGGGGAAGACATGGGTTGGTATCCGCCGATGGTGCCATTTTTGGCAAAGATCCGTCGCCTGCTCCAAGATATTGGTGCGATCGAAAAGGGCCAAGTCCTGTTGATGAATTCCAAGATCAACCGACGCCTTCTCGCTGGGAGCCCTTCTAAGATTGCGGCTGTCGCTGATATTCTGGAAGCCGAAATCGAGAGCCTTCATGTTGGCATGCGAGCGGTTGTTTTGGCCGACTATATCCGTGACGAGGTATTAGGAACTGACGGCTTGGATGATAGGCCCTTTGAGAAGTTAGGTGTCGCGCCGATTTTCGAAGCGATTCGTCGGCGTCGCATTCCGATGATGCTGCCTGCCATTCTCACCGGTCGACTTGTCATCGTTCCAAAATCGGCGTTAGGAGCTCTGAAGTCCGCGCTTCCAGATCTATCAACCTTCACTTCGAAGCCGCTGCCAGTAGATTCGGAGTTCGCGATCATCAATGTCGACGATGGTTCGCGTCACAAGATTGTTCGAGCGGTCACCCAAGTGTTTGAGTCAGGCGAAGTGAATGCGCTGATTGGAACGGCTGCGTTACTCGGAGAGGGCTGGGATGCTCCGGCCACCAATACGTTGGTTCTGGCGTCATCAGTGGGCTCGTTCATGAGTTCGAACCAGATGCGCGGTCGGGCCATTCGCTGTTACGATGGAGACACTGACAAGGCCGCAAACATTTGGCATCTCGCTTGTGTCGCGGGAACCGGGAAGGGCGTGGGTGCTGAAGATTTTATCGCTTTGGAACGAAGGTTTAGTAGTTACGCCGGAATCAGCTTAAAAGACGAACCGCCCAGTATCTCGGAGGGGATTCAGCGGATGGGGCTTCCTGAGACTCGGGACGCCACTGAAGCAATCGCGCAGAACGCTCAGACTCTGCGGATCGCCATCAATAGAATTGATCTTCGCAAGCGTTGGAAGGACGCCTTGCCCAGTTCGCCCAGAGACAGGTTTCGGCCGATTCGTGAGGTGATTATTCGACACCCCTCGCTCGCCGTTCGGATCGGCACACGGGCGAGTTGGTTGGGGAAGACGCCTGTCATTGGCGGTATTTTCGAACGGATTGCTCACCGCCGCGCGATCCGCAACCGAATGTCCGAAGTGCGTGGTTATGCCAAAGCGCTGCTCGGAGCTTTGGAAGAGATTCGGCCATTCACAACGACCATTACCGAGCGTGACTTGATCCTGTCGATTCACCGTTCGGATATTATCGTGCGGCTCGATGTCGAATGTTCGGTAGACCAGCGTCGATTTGCCAAGGCGATCACCGAGCTTTTCGAAGTTCTTCGTCAGCCAACGCCGCGGTATCTCCTGCGATCGAAGGGGCGTTGGTTTGCAGTGCCGGCAGAGATCGACGGCCACAAGTCCACTGCCACGGCGTTCTTAGTGCTTTGGAAGAAGCACGTCCGGCGTCGCAAAGTCGAACTCGTTTACGCTCATGGAGATCGAGGCCATGCGGCCACGGTTGAGGCTCGGCGGGATGCGTTGGTCGGACGATTTGATTGGACGAGCGCTGCTCAAACCCGCTGGCATTCAGCTGGAGCGGCTTTGACTGGGGAGTCGAACTAATCAGGCCCCACTTTTCTCAGAGTCTGAGCCGCCGAAGAATCGCTTAGATGGCTCCTTCCTCGGTTGCGTTTCATCGGAACCACCCCGAGGATGGCGCTTCTTAACCGACCATCACTATGGACGAGAAGAATAAAATTTCAGAACCCGAGACAGCTGCGCCAAAACCGGCCGCAGAGAAACCTAGCGACAATGGCGCTAAAGCTGATGAAATCGTCGCTAAGCGTCGAAGCCGAGCACCCGGTGTGGTAATCGGCGGCGACGGCGATTCTGGGCTTAAGCCAGTTGCTAAGAAGGCAGCACCTGCGCCAGCCGCATCGCCATCGCCTGCACCTGCTGCGAAAGCACCTGCCGAGCCAGCTAAGGAGGCTGCGCCGAAACGCGCGCGCAGGGCCCCGAAGGTCAAACCGGAGCCATCTGGTGACACTCAGCTTTCTCTCGAGCCCGCGCCAAAGGCACCCCCAGCGGAAGCCACTGCACAACCGAAAGAGGCACCTGCAGCGAAAGACGAAGCTGGGGACTCTACTGCTCCTGCTCGCAAATCGAGTCGCAGAGGTCAGCGGAAGAAGGCCGCACCTAGTGGAGATGCTCCTGACCAACCGCAAGCAAAGCAGCAGCCTCAACAGCAGCAGCCTCAACAGCAACAGCCACAGAACCAAGGAACAGGAGATGGTGGCAAGAAACGCAGCCGTCGCCGTCGTGGTGGAAAGACCACAACTGACCGCGTTGCCGTTGTCCCGACTGCTGCTCCGAATGCCGATGAATTGGCCAAGGTGCCAGTCGATACCGCTGAATTGACCGATAAGGCATGGGATTTGTTCATGCATGAAGTCTGCTCGAATGGCATGGAAATTGTTGATGACAAAGACGCTGGCGTTTTGACACGTCGGGCTTTTGAAATCACTCGCGTCTTTCTTCAAGAGCGCGGCCTCTTTTTGGATCCACCGGCACCTAAGCCCAAGGCGGCTCCTGCGCCCGCCCCAGCAGCACCAGCCGCCGAGGCGTCGAAGGACGAACGCCCAGATTTCGGAGAGTAGACATTCGATCGGCTAGGGAAAGTCCAATTAAATAGGGCATCTGCCGTTGCTGTCCGGAATTCGGCGAGCAAGGCGGTGGCGGATTTAAGCAGGCCTTCCCCTGACTTGAAGTGTTGAAATTTCTTCACTTCTTTCGCAATTGCTTGCTCGTCGCTCGTCCGACTTTGGATGAGCGACGAGAACTACCCGCAGTCAGATTCGGCTAATCAGGCCAGGGATCGCAGGATTGATCTTGCGGGATCCGTGGGTCCTGATCCAGATTCCGCGTTGCCTCGCCCTCCTAGAGGGGCCGTTCCGCCGCCTCCACCACCATTTTCACCGCCTCCGCCTTCTGGCAGTGCGGGAGATTCGGACGATCAGGGATCTCCTTCTCGGACTTTTCGGAAACTGATCATCGGTCTCAGCATTCTCGGGATCGTCTTGGCTGGCTTGGCAATTGCTTTGGCTTTTCGGATGAGTTCGCGGGGTTTTAGCGGCCCAGCTTCATCATTTGGGGGTTGCTGGTAGGTAGGATGATCTTAATAACCGAAGATTGACACCAGCACTCCGTTAGAGGAAAACAATCAGAGCGATGGACGAACAACGAGATAGAATGGCCGACGCGTTAGGCGCAGGGAACAAAAAGAAAGCGACGGACAATACGTCAACCTTGATAGCAATCGTTGCTGTTTTGGGGCTCCTAGCTCTCATCATTTTTAGCATCATTTTGGTTCGGGGTAAGGCTGACCCGGCTGCTCCCGATGAAATGGCGGAGAGCAGTATGTCCGACGATGCCATGTCTGATGGCGACGATGACAAGGGCAGTCGCGCCACGGAACAAGCAAAGCTCCGCGCTCAACTGGGCAAGGACTCATCCTCCGAGCCGACGATTGTGGAGCTTCCTGATCTTGTAGATGCCGACTCAAATGCTGAAGTCGCAGAAAATGTTCCTGCATCGACAGCGGTTGCAGTCGAGCTCGACAAGACGGCATCTACTGCCAAAAAAACCGAGCCTCAGGTAGCGGATGTCACTCCCAGCTATGATGGCTTTCAGGCGAAAGAACCGGCTCAAACAGGACGGCCTTCTGCGGGCACATCGCCTGCTCAGACTGATCCGACAGCCCCTGGAATTAAGGGTGGTACGCTCGATGGAGAATTCAATCGCCGCGGCTATATCAGTCACTCGACTCGGTTCGAAATGGAGCGCGTCGATGCTCCTGAAGGTGGTCATTACTACCGAAGCACTCGTCCGGTCGATGCGCCGAACGCAGCCTTGGCGCAAATTTATTCAGAAGGCGACCGCGGCGTCGGGTTGATTCCGAAAGGCTGGGGATACACTGGCGGATCTGATGGGTATCTGTATTTGGTGCCGACCGAGTGAGGTATCTCAGTCTGAAGCGACGAAATGGCTGAAACTCAAAAAGCATGGCTCATACCGGCGGGCAGCACGCAGAGAATCCCGCTGTCGGCGTTTTTTCGAATCGGCAGAAAATCAGAAACGTGTTCCCTAGTCCCAGAGAATGTTAACGGGGTTTCTAGGGAGCATGCCTTGATCACATTCGATCCGAAAACGATGATTTGGCAGATCATTGATTTGGGAAGCACCAATGGAACCTACGTTCAGAACACGCGAATCGCAGGACAGACGCGGATTCGTGGCCACAGCGAGATAAAGATCGGTTCAACGGTCTATCAATTTGTCATCGAGGGGACGGATCCAACGTCGATAATTCAGCCTCCCATCACTGACGAGAGTGGAACGATCATCGTTGGTGAAGAGGAGGTAAATACATGGCTTCTGGCACTCGATATCTGTGGATCGACTAAGCTATCCAGAGAGTTATCTAGACCTGAATTCACTCAGCGCCTCAACGAGTGGCGTAGGGGAGCCACCCGAGTTATCAATGCCAGCAATGGTGTGGTCAACGAGTTGACAGGTGATGGAATGATTGCTTTTTGGTATGCGGCTCAAGCTAGTCCTCAGCAAGTTGCTGACGCCGTCCAAGGCCTCGCCACCTACCAGAATTCGGCACCCGTCCCTTACCGAATCCTCCTGCATAATGGGGTGGTGATCAAAGGAGGTGCGTTGGCCAGTGGAAACGAGAAGTTCTCAGGAACTGAATACAACTTCTTCTTCAAATCGGAAAAGCCAGTATCCGCTTCTGGTGAGACGGTCATCATCAGTTCCGAAGCCGCCACAGAGTTAGCCAACACTTCCCTTAAGCTTCGTTCGATCGGTGGCTTTGATATTCCAGGATTTAGCGGGAAGCGGGAATTTTTCTCGATCTAGAGTATTTTAAATAGAGTGCGAGAGTAGAGAGTGAGGCGAATCGTGGGAAACCGCGAGCGGAAGTTCCTGTCGCACACCGCTTTGCGCGCATCGTTGTGAGACCTAGCTCGCCAGATGGAACCACACCGAGCATTGCTCAGCCGACAAAGACCCCGCTTTACTTCATTTTTTAACTTCGCATATTCGGAATCACCTATGTTCAAAGCGCTCATTCCTCGCTGGATCCGACAGATGCGAAACGTCCGTTTTCGAGGCGGACGCTGGCGTCTATCCGTGCCTGACCGCAAGATTCTGGAAGACCAGATTCTGCCTCACTTTGCCGAACGTGAGGACGTGCGTCGGGTGCTCGATGTCGGTTGCGCATGGTTCACACGCTTTTACCACGAACTCATTCCCAAGGCGGAATATTGGACGATTGAGCGGTTTCCGGAATTGCAGAAGTTTGGTGCTCCGAATCATAAGGCGATCTCTCTCTTAGAGATCGGTGATCACTTCGATAACGCATCTTTTGATCTGGTCGTTTGCAACGGGGTCTTCGGTTGGGGAGTCGACCAGCCTGAGGAAATTGATGCAGGCTTGACCGCTATTTCTGACGCGCTCAGGCCTGGTGGATTCCTCCTTATTGGATGGGATGATAACGACAGCAATCGACCCGAAGGATTGAAGGCCGCGATTGAGCAGAAGTTTGAAGAACTGGAAATTGAAGCGCTTGGCGGTCAAGAGATCCGAACAGATACGCCGTGGCGCCATGTGTTTTCATTCTACCAGCGTCCGTCGTCTTGAGCCATTTTTTTAGCGGGAATGACCTCATCAATTTCTTTCATTCGAGCAATCGAAGTAAGATTTTTCCTTGCTCGGGCATTGTATTGGGGAGCATGACGGTGCCCCCCCCGGCAACTTCTCGATTATATGCAGCTCGATCGTTTCACCCGCTCTCCGCTTTTTCATCGTATTTTCGTTGCTGTCGTTCCGCTTGGAATTGCTGGTAGTGCATTCGGAGAGCCTGGGGAAATCGACTTCACTCGTGATGTCCGGCCGATTCTCTCCGACAAGTGCTTTGCCTGTCACGGTCCGGATGCGCATGATCGGAAGGCAGATCTCAGGCTGGATACTGCGGAAGGCGCGGCCATGGATTTGGGTGGCTACCAGGCAATCGTCGCTGGTGATCACGGCAAATCGGAAGCCTATGCGCGAATGGTTACCGAGGACAAAGACGACCTCATGCCGCCGCCGAAGATCGGCAAGCCACTGACCGCAGACGAGATCGATATTCTCAAGCGCTGGATCGATAGTGGAGCCACCTACGAGGCCCATTGGAGCTATACAGATGTGGTCAAAGCGACCCCACCAGAAGTTCAGGATCCCACAGAGTTTGTTCGTAACCCGATTGACCAGTTCGTCTTGAAAGAGTTGGCAGCTCAGGGGTTGGAACCTGCTCCTCAGGCCGATTCGAGAACGCTCGCTCGTCGACTCCATTTGGATCTACATGGACTAGCTCCCGACCCCGAAATCGTTTCAGCCTTTGCTGCGAACGAAGCCGACACTGCCTACGGAGAACTCGTCGATCGTCTGATCGCCGCTCCGGCCTACGGCGAGCGGCTCGGCACCTATTGGCTCGACCTCGTGCGCTACGCTGACTCGATCGGTTACCACTCTGATGTTCCCGTCGAGGTCAGCGCGTTTCGCGACTATGTGATCGCGGCGTTCAACGAAAACATGCCATTCGACCGCTTCACCACGGAGCAACTCGCTGGCGATCTCCTCCCAAATCCGACCATCGATCAACGCATCGCCTCTGGCTACAATCGCCTCCTTCAAACGACCGAAGAGGGTGGGGCACAGCCTAAGGAATACATGGCGATTTACGCCGCTGACCGCGTTAGAAATGCCTCAGTCACGTGGCTGGGTTCGACCATCGGTTGCGCACAGTGTCACGACCACAAATACGACCCCTTCACGGCTCGTGACTTCTACACGTTTGCCGCCTTTTTCGCTGACGTGAAGGAGAAGCCGGTCGGTCGTCGTAATCCGAACTTGAAACTGCCGAGCCCCGAGCAAACTGCCGAGCTGTCTGACCTGCGGTCGAAACTCCAGTCTGAAACGATCGATGCAGCCATTGCCGCCAACCCTAAACTCGCTGGTGAAATCGCTAAAGGCCAGGCTGCTTGGGAGGTCAGTATGGCTGTTGGTAGTAATCTTGAAGAAGGCCGACTCGCCACGCTGGTTCCGTATAAAGTTAGCACCTCAGGAAGTCCGCACACCATCGCTGAAGATGGCACGCTGGTTCTGGGAGTTTCTGACAAGGCAATCCCGAAAGAGAATATCACCATTCGGGCCAAGGCGACCTCAGACTCGCCGGTGAGTGGTCTGGTTCTCGAGGCACTCACCGACCCGTCCTTCGTCAAAGGCGGTCTAACAAGGAAAGGGAACGGCAACTTTGTCCTGACCCGAATTCAGATTTTTCACAACGAGAAGGAGCTAAAGTTCAATCGCGCCGAAGCCGATTTTGAGCAAAAGGGATTCCCCGCTGCCCATGCGATTGATGGTAACGGATCCTCGGGCTGGGCTGTTTCAGGTCATGAGCAGAAGCAGCCAGTCGACCGAACGGCCTTGTTCCATCTCGATCCGTTTTTCGATGTCAAAGCTGGCGACGAAATCCAAGTCCGCCTTCAGCACCAATCGTCTCACGCTGATCACGTGATCGGTAAAATGCGCTTGTCGCTCGCAACTTCGGAAGAGGCAAACTTTGCCCGCGATGTCCATGTAGACGCGGCAACGGCGGCTGTTCTGGCTAAAGCTCCAGCTGACCGGAGTGATGCGGACACCAAGAAGATCCGCCAGACTTATCTCGACACCCATCCTGATTTCGATGAACTCCGTGCCAAACGCTCGGGATGGGAGAAGAGAATCATCACGATCGAAAAGTCGCTGCGAACCACTCTGGTAGCTGAGGCGCTCCCCGAGCCGCGCATGACTCGAATTCTTAACCGCGGCGATTGGATGGACGAAACAGGGGAAGTTGTTCAGCCTGCGGTTCCTGAATTCTTGGCACTTGAAGGCGTGGGAGTCGGTGAAGAGGGAGCTAGGGCAACACGATTGGATCTTGCCGAATGGATCGTCGATCCGCGCAATCCTTTGGCGGCACGCACGTTCGTCAACCGCATCTGGATGATCTTTATGGGACGCGGACTTGCTGCCAATGTGACGGATATCGGTGGTCAAGGCGTCCCGCCAACTCATCCGGAGTTACTCGATTATCTCGCCGCCGATTTTGTCGAATCTGGCTGGGATGTGAAGCGGTTGGTTCGTCAGATTGTGACCTCCGGAACTTACCAGCAATCTTCGCGAGCCTCCGAGCGTTTGCTCAGCCAAGACCCCGCAAACGATTGGTTAGCGCGTCAGGGTCGCTGGAGAATCGATGCTGAGTTCGTCCGCGATGTCGCTCTCGATTTGGGTGGTCTTCTTGTTGATAAAGTCGGTGGAAAATCGGTGAAGCCCTACCAACCAGACGGCTACTGGGCGCAGCTCAACTTTCCGAAGCGAGAGTGGCAACAGGATTCTGGGGAGAAGCTTTATCGCCGGGGGCTTTATGTCCATTGGCAGCGCAGCTTTCTTCATCCTGCGATGCTCGCCTTTGATGCACCGAGCCGAGAAGAGTGCGCTGCCGAACGTCCGCGTTCGAATATTCCTCAACAAGCCCTCGTCCTTCTCAATGATCCCGTTTTCGTCGAGGCCGCCCGGGCTTTCGGAACACGAATTCTCAAAGAAGGTGGGGACACTGACCAAAGTCGCATTGCTTGGGCTTGGGAAGAGGCACTAACCCGCCCCGCTGAACCCGAGGAGATCGCCATTATCGAGAACGTCATCGCCGACGCCCGCGCTAGCTTCGCTGCGAAGCCTGCGGAGGCAGCCCAACTAGCCGCGACGGGAGAATCTGCCAAGCCAGACGGTATTAGTGAAGTCGATCTCGCCGTTTGGACAACCGTCGCTCGGACGCTCATCAATGCCTACGAGACGACATCGCGGTTTTAGCGGCACTGACAAGGTTACTGCTTCACAAACCGGATCGTCGTGAATCTTTTTAGCTTCTTGATGTTCACCATCAAATTGCCCTCTTTGACTTCGGTGGGTGCCGTTGTGTAGACGATAGGGTCGACATCAGATCCATCGTCGCGGCTGATATCTTTGGTCTCGATATGAGCGACAACGATGTCTCCATCAGCGAAGCCTTCGCCTCGGAAATCGATCTTGGAGAAATCGTTATTGTAGTACTCACCGGTTTGGATCGTTGATGGGATTTTGACGATTGCGTTGGCTTGGCCCCTAGCGCCCCCTGCGTAGATCAGCACGGTAAACTCGTTGCGAGTTCGGTTGTAGGATGCCAGACGATAGCGCTCAGCTCCGGTAAACCCACCACCACGTACCGCGATGTCGTTGCCGATTTCTCCGGCGACGGCGTGGCGAATGACTTCATCGGCCTGACTGGCGATCTGTCCATACCATCTCCAGATGTAGTAGTGGAGGTGAACGGGATCGGATGGGTTGATGTAGTTGTCGACGGTGAAGATGTCGTTCTTCTCGCCGAGCGTGCCCAAACTCATTTCGGCGTCAGTTCCTTGGAGTTGGACTTTCTCAGTAATCACACCGGGGCCTCCATCGTTGGCCGGAATGACGATCGGCGGTTTCAAGGTCGCGACTTTTCCGTTGTAGTCTCGCCGCTTGGTCAATCCCATCGCCCAGCTGCTGGAGTTGTCGCACCACGGAAGGTTGATGGTGTTGAGGCCGCGTTCCATGCACTGGCCTAATATCGTTACCGCCTTGTCGTAGGCATCATGCTCGTTCTTCAATCCATCACCGTTGACGTCAACTGCAGGGCGTCCATCATCCCAACTGATCCACGACTCAGCAGCCAATACCGATTTGTCGGCTAGACCGTGGTCGTCGAGTTTGCCGCGAACGAGATCGTAGTTACTCCAGACTGACGAGATGTACGAACCGTCCATATTCCCGTAGCCGTCAGCAGTATCAGAAATGTTGAGGTTTAGGGCATCAACAGCCTCCATCAGCTCAGGAGAGGAAATGAGGAGGTTGTAGAAGGTGTTCGCAGCCTCGCCACCGATGGTGCCTCCAAGCCCTTCCATCGTTGGGCAGCCCTGACAAGGTGAGCAGCCGCTGGTCGAAACAATCACCGGAAGCGCGGGCTCGGCTTCGTAGACTCGGCGAACAGCACGACCTCCTTCGAGCAAGATTTCGTTAATAATGAAATCCATGTCCGCACCCTTCATCAAGCTTTGGTTATTGGCTTCGTGGGAGAGTTGATAGGCATCGACCCGGCCTTTGAAATGGGTGGCGATACGTTCAATGAATTTAGGATAGAGTCCAGCTTTAGGCCGGTGACCACCCGACTTTCCAGATTCGGTCGCCCACGCCGGAGCATGGAAGAAGACAAACTCGACTTTGATTCCGCGAGCCACACAGTCATCGACGGCTTGCTCAATCACGGTCATGCTGGAAGACGGCCGGTTGATATAGTCGCGGTTGTCTTCGTTCGGTTCCATCGCACCCCAACTGACCCAAAACTGGGCATAACTGGAGTCTCGGTTGATCACCGGACGGGTCGCATCATAGGCGTTTAGGAGGGGCTTGCCGGCGTGCGGTTGCCAGCGAACTCCGACGTGCATGTGGTCGGTTGTCCAGCGGTAGGCTGTGTCCCACCAGAGGTTCTGGAACTCAGGCGGAGCGCCCTGCCAAGGTTTACCGACGGTGAGCGATTGCTTGTCCTTTCCGCGCACAACGACGGTGTCAGTCAGTTCGAGTTCGTTCGCGTCTGCCCACCCAGCTAAGGGCTCACTGGCTGCGTTAGTGAAGTCTTCGGGCTGGAGATGGAAGGTCTGCCAGCGATTGCCTCCTTTGAGTTGGACTTCGGCGGCGTGCTTATCCAGCCGGATGGCCAAGGTGTTGGGCTCGACCGAGCGGACTCGAATGGCAAGTCCCGCCTCAGCTGTCGGTGCCTGCCAGTGTGGGTGCGCCAGCTTGCGGGTTGTTCGTCCCCAATCGGGCGCTTTGAGAGAAAACCATTCTTTGTGCCAAAGCCCATTGAAGTCCTCGATCAGCTTGCCGCCTTGGATCTTTGCTTGGCATCCTGCAGCTTGGATCTTTTCTCCGGGAACGATTTGAATGAGCGACGAGATGTTGAACGAATCAGCCGTGTAGTCGCTATGGTAGTAGTCGGCGCCGCTGATCGGCTCGTCCAGGGCGTAGAGAACATTCGCGTAAACCCACAGCGGTTGATCGGTCGAGGCTAGGGGAAGTTGGGCGAACCAATCCTCTTCGTCGGGCGACGCTGCCGGTGCGTAATGCCAGACACGGTTGATGGCGTTGTCGTGAACTTCTCTGTCTTCTGGTTGGGTTAGGTGCTGAGTGTAGTAGACCTCGACCGCTTGAACTTTCCGAGAGGTGTCGGGAGTGATCGTCGCCACGGGAGATCCGTGTGAAGTCTCAAGTTGGAGAGCCAACTGTGGAGTCTGTGGCGTCGAAAACGTGCCCTTCAGGTGTTGGTCGAACCACAGCTGTGTTGCGACCTCATGGGGCGGAATATCCTGGTGGTTAATGTGAGGGGAGCTGGTGATTCGCCACTCCTTTGATCCGATTTCGGAGATTGCCGTCGGCAAGTCCTGGACGAGGGCGTGGAAGTCGTTCGATGGCTTGAGAAAGAAAATCGGGCAGGCAATTCGGCTGAGGTTGGGGGAATCTCCGACGGTTTGGTGATGCAGTGGATCCTTGTTGGAACGGTCACTGATTCCGCCGCACGATGGCGCAGCGGCTTTGACCCGGTTGTCGGATGCCGCGGTCAACACAGTGAGTTTTCCTCCCATCGAGTGGCCGTAGACTCCGAGCTTGTCGCCATCGACTTCGGGTTGTTGCTCCAGAAAAGTCAGTCCGCGTCGGGCCGCCATGGCACCCAGAAACCAAGAGTTGTTTCGCGGAGATTTGACCGCGTCGAGGCTCCAATCGTAACTAGGGATGACGGTAAAAGCGTCCTTCCCGAATCGGCTCGGAGCGTGGTAGCCATCGAGAGCTCCCCAATCAGTGGTCAGCTTGTAGTTGGGATCCTCAGTTTTATTGTCCCAGAACAATTTTACTTGGTTTGGGGATACTCGGTATTCAGGAGATGTCAGTCGACCGGCCCAAGAGATCGACAGGGTCGCGTAGCCACGTCGAGCATTGGTCAGAACAGCGTTCGAATCCGCATACTGGCCACCACCGTGAATGTGAACCAGTCCAGGCAGGTTCTCGGCCCCTTTCGGATGTCCGTAGATCGCTGCGATCATCGACTTCTGTCCTTTAAAGGTTCCGACGCAGTAGCGGATGACCTTGAGGCTGACCTCGTCCTGCTCCCACTCATGAAGAACCTCGACGTCTAACGGGTCGGCTTGCGGATCGAAACCATTCCATAGATCGACAGCGTTCTGTGGCGCAGGCTGACCGGCTGGAATCGACGTTAGCGTTTCTGAAACAGCAGTACCTCCGAAGGCCAGAAGACCAATGATGGCGACGAACCGAAAGGCTCTAGTAGCGAAACGATGGGAGCTAAACATGGCAGTGCATACATGCCCGAACCTGTGCTGAGATCACACACTTTTGTTGGATAAGAACACCTGCTCTAACCCTTTAACCCAAAAATCCGACGTACGGCTTGGCGCTTGAGCTCATGCTCGGCGATTTCGTCCTCAAGACGGCTTTCTTCAATCAAGCCGCAACCGGTTGGCAAGATTACCTCGTCTCCGCGCCAGAACATTCCGCGGATCGCAATCACAGCGTGAAACTGACCGTCGTGGAGTAGCCCCATTGGAGCGCCAAACTGATCCGGGCAACCGACTCGGTCACGGAGTTCCAGCAGTTGATCGGATAGAGCAGCATCTCGAGGCAGACAACCGACGGCAGGAGTCGGGTGGAGTGCCCGAATCAGTTCCGTGATATCTGGCTGAGTGTGAAGGCGGACTGAAATAGGGGAACGAAAATGGGTGACCCCGCCGACACGAATCAACCCCCGAGGTTCGCGTTCGACTTCGCCGAAGGCAGCCAAGGTCGACTCTAGAAATGACACCACCAACTCGTGCTCGCGAATCTCTTTGGCGTCTTCGATGAATGCCTGCTCATCATCCCTTCGCGTCGTACCTGCGACGGCCATGGTTTCGAGCAGGTCACCATCGATTCGGAACAACAGCTCCGGAGTCACGCCACAGTGCCCGGCGCCTTGTTCATCGCCGACAAGAGCGTAGCGCCACTGCCATTCCCGACTCTGCTCCAAGGCGGAAAGCAGATGGTTTTCCAGATTCGGCCAAGTCGCACGATGAGGGAGGACGGGCACCATTTTTTCCGCGCGCCCTTCTCGAATCGTTCTCGCGACTTCGTCGAAAACGGGCGTAAAGGCATCGAGATCAGGGGCTTCTTCCCAGCTCGGTTGAGCAATTTTAGGGCCCGGCTTGAATGGCCAGATGTCATCGGGAGTCAGAACTTCGACCGATGCAGGCACCCACCATGGTGTCAGGCTGGAACCGGCGAAATTGTCGATATAAAACGCCGTCTGGTCGTTGCCAGTGGGTCGATCTGGTGATTTCTCGAACGGCCCCCGTCCGAGCACGACGGTACCCGGCGAAGTTTCGAGAAAGGCAAATCGATGCGGCATTCGGGTCGTTTTGTCAGACCTTTCTTAAGGCAGATCCGACACGGCGCAAGGGCGGTCTAGCGATCGAGACCACCACCTGAGCTCGGTAGCTGCGGGCGGTAGACCGGAGGAACCGGCGGTGCGTCTGGCACCGTGATCGACGGCTGTTCTTGTGGGCCAGGAACGTTGAAATCACCTCGGCTGGACGCTGGTGGGGTGGGTCGAGGAAGTGCCTCAGGCGCAGAAATTTGAAACGCAGGAGCGTTGGGATCCACAACCACCGGGGATGTCACATCAGGCGCGAGTCCCGGCAGACCAGCAGCCGGAGCCGGTGGAGCGGCGACGTCGACAGGCCCCGGAGATCCAGCTCCAGAAAGTGAAACTGTCTGCAGGCTGTGGCCACCACCCAGCATCGCCATCGTCCGGTTGACCGCAGCAAACACGAGTGGGTCTCCGAGGAACGGCCCCGATCCCGGACCGCCATAAGTGTGAGTCTCGATCAGAACGAGGTCACCATTAACCAGCACAAAAGCCGGGTGTCCGCTGTCCCCGTGGCTGAGGGTCTCGACGAGCGACTTGTTGGCAACTCCGTCGTGAGTGAATTGAATCGCACCGGGTTTGATACTCTCGATCTTAACGGCCAGCAGTTTGCGCTCCGCATCGGTGACAAACGCGCTCGCCCCTGGTAAAATCCGCGCCCAGTCCGTTCGCGGCGGCAGGACTTTGTAGACCTTCAGTGGCACCGCTTCATCCAGCAAGCCGACCGTCAGATCGGGTAGGGGAATGTTGGCGACAGCCTGCGACCGGATTAACTTGCGAACCACCGGACGACCGGCTTTGTCAGAAAATACCAAAGTCTCATTCACTGCACGTCCCATGTGACTGCAAAACAAGACATGGCGGGGCGAAATCAATACCCCCGCTGCAGGCTTATCCCAAGCGATCCCCGTCAGGTCGAGACTGCGAGTGTGGGTTCTCGCCCACGATGCCTGATCGCCAGGCCAGTAGCCATCGAACACATTCGGATAAGTGTATCCAGTCGGCAGCAGGGACGCGGTTTGAGTATTGATATGATTACCCAGCTGGATGGCGTCTGGTGCTGGGCCACTTCCCATTGAGGGGCCTCCCGTTCCCGCGCAGCCGCTCAGCACGAGGGTGGTCGCCAAGGCCAAGGCCGGGCTCAACTGGCCAAGACGATGGTTCGAGAAAAAGGGAAAAGTCTTTAACATGTCCTAAGTATCGTCTGTTCCGGTCTCGGGTGCAAGTGCACTACTTTCGAATGTAGACCCGCAGCGAATCCGGCTGTTTACCGAACTCTCGGCTCAGGGTGTACTCGGCACGAATCAAGTCGCGCAGTTCATCGAAAACTTCGTGCCCATGAAGATCACGATCGATCAGTGAAAACGATCCTGGCCACGCTGCATCAACGAAGAAACGTGGTTTCGATTCTTTGAAGTCGGTAAGATAGCGCTCCTGAAACCGAGCCAGAGACTTACGCTCGGGATCGAGGTGCCCGTTGGGAGAGGCGTAGTGAGTCGATGAGTCGCGGGTCGCCATGGGCAATCCGGAATCGACGTAGATCATCGAATTCCAGCCCCAGACCGATGACTGATCCCCCGGCGCGGCCTGCTCGCGGAGATAGACGACGGCTTTTTTCTCGGCGAGAAATGTCTCTGATTCGGAGCTGTTTTGAAGGATGTGAGGATGCTTGATATGGCCTCGGCAATGTAAGAGAATTGGCGCGCAAATCAGCGCAAAGAACACTCCAAGAAGAGCAATGCGCGCCAACTGGTGATTACTCCATCGCGTGGTGCCCCGAACCGCAAGTTGTGATCGGCCAACGAGCTCGGCCAACAGAAGTGCCGTCGGGTGGAATAAGAATGAGTAGTAGTGGTCGTAACCTGTTCCCGGAAGATAAATCACGAAGATACACACCAATAAGTATCCGACGATAAGTGTGAGTCTTCCCCATTGGCGTGCAGGGAAAAGTTTGCGGCTGCACAGTGCCGATCCCAGAAGAACACAGACTCCGACGTAAGACCATTTGTAGGGATTAGCTTCGGCCAAATCGATCACCTTCTGCGCCACGGTCAGTTCACTGTAGAACGAAGTTTGACTGAGATAAGCCGCAACGAACTCCGGCCAGTATCCCTTCAGTAGAACCGGCACGGAAATTAAGATCGCTACAGTGATTCCTCCGAGCACAAATGTAATGATTGGGGCATTTCCTAGCTCCTTACGCTGGCGAAGCAGGGCAAAGAAGGCCAATGCCGCAACCGCAATCCCAATCGGCGCGGATTGCAGTTTCGCGTACGGCATCGCTCCGAGCACTAGTCCTGTGAGGTAGAGAGTGACCAGACCGATTCCACGCCTTGTGCCCGAAGCCGCCTTGGCCCGATGAAGATAGCGAACCAACAAAAACGTGCCCAGTGCGACTAAGAAACAACTCAATGCCTCACTGTGGTAGTAGTCAAAAATCTCGAAACTGCCGAACCCAAAAATCAAAACCATGGGCAGCACCGCCAATCTCGCTGTTAACTCTGAGTAGAGTGTTCTTGCGGTTCCGTAGGTAAATGCAATGAGACCAATATGGAGAACTAAGCTGACGATCCTCGCGAGTCCGAACGACAGTGGAATGCCGAACAGGTTGGCAACACTCATCACATAGGTATTGAGTGGGCCTGCGGTTGTTGGGTCGAACGATCGCCAAGGTAGGGGGTCGATCAGAGCTTTTTGTGCCTGTGCCAGAACTAACTCTTCATCTGGATTGATTCGCTCCGGATACTGAATGGCAGGCCAAACGGAAATCGTCAGGAAAGCGGCGACGACCAACAAAAAGATCCAGCGACTCAGTCCAGATGATTTCCGGGGAGTCTCTCGATCGAGCTCGTTTAGACCCGTTCCACGCACAGCAGCCAATGCCTGCGGAACGATACAGATGATCACGCCGATGAAGGCGACTGAAGTGAGCGCCCAATAGATAATGAGCTGAGTGGTTGGCTCCATCGAAACAGGATATTCTACGAGAGCAATGAGGCTCTGATTCTACCTAAGTGTAATTTATATGCCTTCGATTGGTGCACTGCCAATGAATGATCGCCCGCTAATTGTTTTACTAATAGCCGCTCGTGATCGACCCCAGTCGAGGGCGTCAACAATACCTTTAGCTAGCGGATTAGTCAATCAGAGTGAGTTGTTAGCAGCTTGGGAAGAATCTTGACCAGAGCCTTCCTGTCCGGATCGTTAAGCGTGTCTGGTGACCCGACCGATCTCTCTGCCAAGCAACTGACGAAGTTGCAGTCTCTCGTGACGAAAATTCGCGATGGCCGCCCCGACGCCTTTTATGCAGAAAGGATCAATGCGACCCCGATCGGGTTTCCGGAGTCGGTTGAGGAGTTCCAAACTACGATCGGATTCACGACCAAGGCCGACTTGCTGGCCGATCACGAATCCCATCCACCGTTCGGGTCGAATTTGACTCAGCCGCTATCCGCCTACACGCGGTTTTGCCAAACCAGCGGCACCAGTTCTGGCCAGCCGATGGTCGTTCTCGACACGCCTGAGAGTTGGGCAGGTATGCTCGATTCATGGCGACAGGTCTACCGAGGTGCCGGGCTCGAACCAGGCCGCGACCGAATCTTTTTCGCTTTCTCGTTCGGTCCTTTTCTCGGGTTTTGGACGGCGTTTGAAGCAGCGTCTTCTGACTACCTCAGCATTCCAGGAGGCGGGCTCGGGTCGCTAGCCCGGCTCTCGAATATGGCCCGGCTCGGAGCTACCGTTCTTTGTTGCACACCGACCTACGCGATCCGTTTGGGCGAAGCGATTGGCAGCGATTCGACGGTCTCGATCGATGCGCTTTCTGTCCACACGATCATCGTCGCCGGCGAGCCTGGAGGCAGTTTGCCCTCGGTTCGTCGGGCCATCTCCGAACTTTGGGGGGCTCGCGTTTACGATCATCACGGAATGTCGGAAGTCGGGCCGGTGAGCTATGAGCACCCATCGAAACCTGAAAATCTATCTGTCATCGAGTCCGCTTATCTTGCCGAAGTTGTCGACCCCGAGACCGGTTCTCCGGTGTCCGCCGGTGAGATCGGAGAACTCGTTTTGACGACGCTCGATCGCTGTGACTGCCCGATGCTCCGTTATCGCACGGGCGATCTGGTCAAAGCGAACCGTGATCCTGACGATGGATTGTTGGTTCTGGAAGGAGGCATTCTTGGCCGCGCTGACGACATGGCGATTGTCCGTGGAGTGAACATTTACCCATCCGCCATCGAAGAAGTCATTCGGTCAGCCGATGGCGCGAATTCCGTGGCAGAGTTCCGGATTGTCGAGCGAAAGGTCGATGCCATGACCGAACTTGAAGTCGAAATCGAACCAGTTAAAGACCTCGGGGAACAGGCCGTCCAAACGCTGTGTGCTGAGCTTGCCCAAGATCTTGCTGAGCGTTTTTCGTTGAGGATCATGGTCAAGCCTGTGGCGTGCGGGGCACTCCCGCGCTATGAATTCAAGTCGGTGCGCTGGGTGCGAGATCCGTCTTCGTCTTGATCCTCACGTCGACCTAACTGTCACTCGATTCCAAAAACCCGATGGCCACTGCTGCAATCACCACCCAAGCCCTGATTAAATCATTCCCCGTTGCCGAATCGGGAGGCGATGAGGGGCAGGCACTGCGAGTTCTCGATGGAGTGGATCTTCGCGTCGACGCCGGCTCATCAGTGGCCATCACCGGTCCTTCTGGCTGTGGCAAGTCGACCCTGCTCAACCTCATCGGCACCCTGGACAAGCCGGACTCTGGGGAAATTGCGATCCTCGGAGAAAGCCTCATTGGGCAGAAAACCGAGGCCTTGGCGAAACTTCGCGCACGCGACATCGGATTCATCTTTCAGCTGCATCACCTCATGCCGCAGCTCTCGGTTTTAGAAAATGTTCTGTTACCAACCTTGGCCCTGAACAAGGCGGATCGCGATATCCCATCCGAAACCGAGCGCGCCAAAGTGCTGCTCGACCAAGTCGGTTTGGGCGACCGCATACAGCATCGGCCGGCTCAATTGAGCGGTGGCGAACGCCAGCGAACTGCCGTAGCGAGGGCTCTGATCAATCAGCCCGGTATCGTGCTCGCCGACGAACCGACAGGTGCCCTCGATCAGAAAAACGCCGAATCGCTCGCCGATTTGTTGGCCAATTTGGCAAATGGCGACAATGGAGTCGCCGTAGTCGTCGTCACCCACGACCCCAATGTCGCGTCGCGGATGAACGAAACTCTCAGACTAGAGGCGGGTAGGGTGGCTTGAGTCAGCCGAAGAAGTTTCTCACGCTTTCTGCGGAGCCGTAGGAGGAACCTCGCGACCGATAGCACTCGGGGTGGGGGTTCTTAAAAGAGCCTAGTTCCCTTCCTCGTCTCACGCTTTCCGCGGAGCCGTAGGAGGGAGCTCGCGACCGATAGCACTCGGGGTGGGGGTTTCTTTAAATAGCCTAGTTACCTTCCTCGTCTCACGCTTTCTGCGGAGCCGTGGGAGGGAGCTCGCGACCGATAGCACTCGGGAATTTTGCCAGCCCCAGAAAACCCCCGGTTCTCGCGCTTCGAACGAGTTTTCATTGCGGATCCGAGGAGGGAGCGACCGATACCCCTCGGGATTCTTAAAAGAGCTAGCTCACTCGACGTGCTCTACTTGCCCCAGCCCCCCTTGTTTCTCACGCTTTCTGCAGAGCCGTAGGAGGAACCTCGCGACCGATATCCCTAGAAATTTTTAGAAAAACCCCTCATTCGGGAGAGCCCACACTAGCCGAATAAAAGTCCTCGCTCCAATGTTCTACAGGGGCCGAGTGCAGCGTCGACCACACTTTCTGTTCCGCACACAAAAAAGCACGGCCGGTTTTCCAGCCGTGCTCTTGGTAGGTAAATTTACCCGTCGGACTGACTAGGCAGTGCGATCGTTTTTAGACAGCGCCTTGAACGCGATTGCGGCGACAGCGCCACCAGCGAAATCAGCGAGGAGGTGAATCCAGATGGTGCCGAAGCTGATCAGCTTCATGATGCCAGCGCCGATGGCGACGGCTGGGTTGAATGCACCACCAGAGATGCCACCAACAGCGTAGGCTCCAACAAGAACGGTGAAACCGATTGCGAGGGCGTAGTTGGAGTTTCCATCAGTGTCCTTCGAAGTAGCAGTGTTCAGCACAACCCAAACGAGGGCGAAAGTGAACAGGAACTCAGCGAGAAGAGCAGGGCCAACGGCAGTGATATTGCCAGCAGCCTCGGTGATTGCCTGATCGGCACCGATGGTGTATCCGAGGAACTTGACTGCGAGAGCAGCGACGACACCTGCAGCAAACTGAGCAATCCAATAAGGAATCGCATCAGCCCATGTGCACGCACCGCGGAGAGTGGCGCCGAGAGTCACGGCAGGGTTAAAGTGGCCGCCAGAAATATGGCCGCCAGCATAAATCATGACCATGAGGGCCGAACCGATAGCGATAGGCGCAAAGTTGCCCAATCCGCCGAGTACGGCACATCCGACGGTGAGCACCAAGAAGAAGGTGCCGATGAATTCAACGATGTATTTGTTCATTGTGTTGTGTGTTTCCCTTTAGGTGATGCGTGGCACCACGGTTACTTAGATGAAACTCAGCGGTCTGGAGTCACGGAAATTCTGTTAGAGACTGTTTTCCCATCCAAATCCAATCGCCAGCCTCCTCGTTTTTTTTCAAATTCGATAGAGGTATTTGGCGTTTTTTGCAAAAAAGAGTTGTCTCATCCTTTGTATGTGGTAACTTAATGAAGTTCATAGCAGCACAGACAAAGCCCCACGGTTGAGTGACCGGGGGTTTTTCTGCGTACGGGAGGCAAGAGAACGCGCGGAGTAGGGGAATGCGGCTTGTTAGCTTTCCCGCAGAGCTTCGGATCGAGTCCATTTCCCAGGTTTTAGGCGGCTCTAGCCCCGTTCCTACCCCAACCCCAAAAAGATTTTCGATCCTCCTTCGAATTCTTCTTGAAAACCCCTCCGAAGTCCCCACCTTAACGCTCGCTCTGCGGTAGGCCTAAAAACCCACCACAGCCCGCGATAAGGGTAGGTACCGAAGCGGTCAAACGGGGCAGACTGTAAATCTGCTGGCTATGCCTTCACAGGTTCGAATCCTGTCCTGCCCACCACTCTGAAACTGAGGGAGTTACGCAAGTTGCGTGACTCCCTCTTTTCTTTTTCTGCCCAGCGGCTGTGCGTCGGCTGTGCGTATGGAACGGGCTTAGAGGCCGTTTTGAGGGTGTGCTGGCCCAAACGCCGACAGCTTGAAGTTCAATTCTCGTTGTTAGGTTGACCGGCCTCAGGCTAGAGACTACAACAATCGCGATGACGTTTATCCAACGCTTTGTCACAGCGCGCTATGGCGTTCTCCTCGATTTGGAGGGGCGTGGCGCCATTGACTCACGGGGGTTAACGGAATCTGGGCAGCGAGATTTGTCTTTCGTTCTCCCTCGAACAGGAAAGTCGGCTGCTCTTAATCATGCTGGGGCTCTAGCAACAGAGCTTTTTGATGAGCGGATAAGTGATCGTGGTTTTTACCATCTGTTCAGATTACCGATGAGTCTTGAGGTCGAGATTCATCGGTGCCTAGTGACCGATGATCCTCTGAGTGGCCTAGGAGATGATCCTAAAGATGTCCTCTCATTCCATCCTGACAAGGTAGACCCAGCGAAAGCCGAGGAGGGGACTCACAACCTCGGAGCGATAAATCCTCAAGTCCCCCGCCAACTGCGAAAGTTAATCGGACATCATGTCAACTGCGTCGCTGCAGGAGTGACAGGGGTTCCATATTTTTCTCTTCCCATCTCCTCCTCCGATTGATGCAGATCAGAAGAAGCCACTACTCAACGGCGCTTTCCCAGGCTCAAGGGCTGATTCCTGAATCCCTCGCACTCTTTGAAGTCTGGGAAGAGGGGCAATCCGCTCAGGAAGTACTTGCGTCTGCACAAGGTGTGAATCTCCTTGGACATGAGACCGAAAACCGTACGGAAAGTGTCGTATTGGAAGGCTTTGGGTCGAGGTTCTTACGGCCTCCTCATCAATCAGCGGCCTTGTCCGTCAAAAGAACCCTCGCGACTGCCTCTGCGGCCCTGGCCAAGGAGTTGATTTGGCTGTATGCCGTTCGCCAACATGGGATTTTCTTTGGCTTTATGTCAGAAGTCTATTGGCCTGCGCTGCGTGCAGGGCGCCCAAACATTGAGAAAGCGGATATTCTATCCCTAATCGATCGGGGGCGAATCTCAGGACGGCTTGAGCGAGACTGGTCTAATTCAGTCCGCAGTCGCGTTGCCAGCTACGTCCTCGGAATTTCTCGGGATTTCGATCTGCTAAGCAAGGCTAAGGAGGGGAGCCTGATAATTCCTTGGCATCCTTCGGAGGGGCTTTGCCTCTACATCGCCTATGATCTTCACTTCCTTGGCCTATCAGATGATGAAGTCGTTGGAGCCGACGACTG
>ENA-ORXR01000705-ORXR01000705.1-marine-metagenome-genome-assembly--contig:-NODE-705-length-41711-cov-5.308354_pt1 | contig 41711 bp, 29 predicted proteins | sample MGYA00237866_ERZ511479 | MGnify/ENA metagenome assembly ERZ511479
TTTATTTATGAATTTTAAATTACTTTATTAAACACCATGAAATAAACACACCATCAGATCTATCAAGCACCCTTAACTTTTATACATAGAAATTTAGTGCCGAAGGCACTAGTCACCCCGAATACAAATCCCGATAGTCTCTCGTTGCATTTTCAATTATGGCAACTTGCGCTTTAGACAATTGATCTTCCCACTCTCTCCGTTCGACGATCTGCTGATCCTTTCCCCGACGCATTCTGGAATTACCGATAATATGCTGGGTACCTTCCCGAAAATCAAGTGAAAACTGACTGGCATCTAATTCCGTAAAATTTCCTATTTTAGTTAACTCCTTAGTTGTGGAACGACAAAGATCTTCGTATCTGATTTTAATAAAATTGATGTTGCGTCCTTGCAGTATTTTTTTATTTTCTACCATTTCTTTCTTCCATGCATTCACCGCTTTTTCGACGGACCATTTGTTGTATTTGATGGCAGAATTTACCTGCGCCCGGGGATCACGAACCAGCCAGATAACATAAAAATCAAAAGCTTCTATCATCGATAAAAACAAAGCATGATTGATAATTTTGGAAGTATCTAAAAAGGTGTTGCTGTTATCCATGGCCAGAATTTCTTCAGCCAGTATTTTATTAAAATGACCTAACTTATTTATCTTTTTCTGAAATGGAAGTTGCTGACTTTGAGGATGGCGCAACGCGGCGAATCGAATGGATTGGTAAGCCATCCGGTTAAGGTGTTTGTTTTTAAAAATATTAAATTCGGTGGTATTGATATCAAGGATTTTGGGGTCAATTTTGGCAAGCACCCTTTCTTTGATCGCATTAAAATAAGGGCAGTCCGCAAATAATTCTCCGCAGGAACAGTGCTGCGCTTTGTGATGCGCAAATTCTGCACTGCGTAAGGATTTATTATAAAACTTTCGTCGCTCCCCGATCGTCGAAACTTCTGGATGGGTAGTCAGCAGAAAACTTAGCAAGGTTGATCCGGAATATCTTTGTGATAGAACGTAGATGTATTTTATTTTTTTTGCGTTTGGCATTTCAATATTTTCAAAAATTACTGCTGTCTGGCTCCAGGGTTATTTAAGGTGTTAGGTATTTAGTTCCCGACGCACTAGATAAAATCATCATAATCAATCCCTTCCTTCAACACCCTGGCAGGAATTCCCCCCACAATACAATTGTCTACGACGTCTTTTATTACCACCGCATTGGGAGCGACAATCACGTTATTACCAATCTTAACGGGACCCAAAACTCTGGCCCCCGCTGCAATATAAACTTTGTTGCCAATGACTGGAACCTGCGGATTTCGCGAACGACCTCCGATGGTGATACCCTGACCGATTACACAATCTTTGCCAATCACCGCATCCTGATGAATGACTACGCCAATTCCACTATGGCCAAACAAAGTGCCTTTTCCAATGATTACACTGCTTGGGATATCGCTGTTATATAGCAAGAATATGATAAACCGAAAAACCCGTGGCAAGATCGGAACCTTCCTTTTATAAAGTGCGTGACTAATACGGTGGACTTTAATCAGATTCATATTTAACGATAAAATTTATCTTTATAAAAAATTCGGCTAAACAGTTTTTTAAAGATAGCCAGCGATAAAAAATCCCGCACTAAAACCCTGAAGAAAGTTTTAACCCGGACCTTTAGAGGAATCTTTAATTCTACCATCTGAAAGTCTTTCATTCCGATTCGTTTGCGCCGAAAAAGCTGCTTTATATTGTCTTGCTGATTATAACGAATTTTTCTGAAAAGCGATACCGGACGAAAACTTAACTCCGCAGTGGGTGTCGCCAGCTGGTAACCCAACGCTGTTAGTAAAGGTCCTTGAATTTCCTCAATCTGCTTAACTTTTTCAGGATTCAATTGCGTCTTCCATTTATCAATTTTAGAGCGGTCAAAAAAGTTTTTTACATAGCTTTCTGGTTGATCCATTTGCTGACCGGAGAGCTGTAATATTTCAGTAGAAAATTTGATATTTAAAAATGTACATATTTCTTTTCCGATCTTTTCCGGATCATTTAACAGGTCTTCGTAAAGAATCATTTTATACTGTTTGGCTCCCAGAATTTCCTGATTAACAATTCCAAAAATATTCCCGTCCACCCACTTTTGGGCGCTCAGTGATAGATGCTGATACGACCGGGTAGACATACTGTGCGCGTTGGCTCTACCGTCCCGAACAATGTGCAAAATTTTCACCTCCGGCATCAGTAATAACACGTCATCCAGATAATGTTGCAAATTAGGCGCTTTATCACCCCAAACTGTTTTTCCATTTTTAGCCAACTTCTTTTTAATAGACCCACGGATTAACTCACGCACCGAATTGTAGTCACTAAGATTTTGATAATCAATCACTTCCGATAATCTCCCGTCGCTGTCGTTTTTGATCAACCAAGCCAAAAATGCCTTTTTATCATGTTGTAAATTAAAGGGCAGCAGATCGTATAAATTTCCAAAACCGGTAATCAATCTAAACCCTACCGACTTTGACTCCATCTCTATCTCCGGATGCTGACTGAGCATTTTTGAAAGCAAAGTGGTTCCCGAACGTTGTACCCCGACAATAAAAAAAGCGTTCATCCTTTACTTTTTTAGTAGGTTTTTAATTTCGGTAACTGCGCGCTCAGTTACTTGATTTACATCAAAATTATTTTCGAAAGAATCCATGGCGTTTTTACTATATGCTTTGTAATTTTCTTCGTTAAAATATTGCATCGCCTTTACCAGTTGCCTGGTAGATTGCGGATCAATTAACAAACCGGTTTCCTGATCCTTGACTATTTCCGGAATGGCTTTCCAACGCGTAGAAATCACTGGGATGCCAAGACTATAAGCCTCGATAATCGCTCCGGGATACCCTTCCCCTTCGTAGTGCGTAGGTAGAACCAACACATCGTACAATCTCAGTGTAGATAATACTTTTTCCTTTGTTAATACTCCTTGATATACGTTTGGATTATCTTCAAAAACAGTATGGTATTTTTCTTCTTTTATCGGCCCGTAAATATGAACGGTATACGCATCTCCCAACTGACGAGCTGCTTCCAGCAAATGATCTATTCCCTTTGCTTCGTTAATAAAACCCAAATAAATAAATCGTCGGTTATAAGGACGATCTCCACGCAGTACATTTTTGGTTGGTCGCTGACGCGAAGTGGAAAAAGGAATTATATTCGCTCCTGAATTGGCGTAATAAGCCATCAGTTCCTTGGTTTGTAAAAAGAAAATATCTGCTTCTAACACGGTATTTTTAAAAATCCATTTTTGCCATTTATTATAGTGCGATGTATACTCATTGATATCCCCGCCAAAGGGACGAAATACAAATTTTGTATTAAACATTTTAGCTAAAACATACAGTAGCGGCACCAGATATTTGGTTCCGCCTCTACTGGAATTTAAAAAGATAACATCTGATCCAAAAACATTTAACAGTACTTTTAAAATTACGTAAAAAGGATTCAGGATACGTCCCGGTCCCGTTGGAAATTTTTGTGTATTAATTAATTTATAATCTTCCCCAGCAGATTCCAGGTAACCAATCAGATAACCAAAAGAAATTGTTGCACCACCAATAAGCCCAGCGGCAACATTGGTTACCGGACCGATTAATAATATTTTTATCTTTTTTTTGATCACCATTTTAGTTTTCTACATTAAATCTTTTTCCCCACCCGAACAGTTGCATCAACATCCACAACTGGTGAGCCGTTTGAAAAACCGTATAATTCGCATCATCTGTTTGTGTATAAATCCCCCGGTGGTAAATCTCTTTTAATTGTTCAACGGGAATTAATTCCGGCCAGGGATTTTCATCAAATAAAAGTCGTTGCGCCAGGTTTTTGAATGCTTCGTTTTGGTATTTATACAATGGAATACTAAAGCCCATCTTGGGATGATTAAATACCTCAGATGGCAACGAATCCTCCATCATTTTTCGTAACAAGTACTTTCCTTTTCCTTGATTGACTAATAGATTGTCCGGTAATTTAGCAGAAACGGCAAATAAATTTCGATCCAAAAAAGGACAACGCACCTCCAGAGAATTTGCCATACTCATCCGATCAACTTTGATCAACATATTGGAGGGTAACGTGTGAACGAGGCGATAGTACATTATTTTTCGAAGTGGTGACCAGGAAGCAAAATCTTCGTTATTTTCTTTTAGCAATGCATATTCCTGATCTACGGTTCCTAAATAGCCACGTAGCATCTCCTCAATTTGATCATCCTGGTACAATTCATTTAACGCAATAGAAATATCTGCTTCGGACAACAAAGAAGTACGAATCCCTCTTTTTACTTTTCGCAACAAGGAGGATTTATTAAATACTGGCAAAGTCTGCGCCACCCCTAATCCGCCGTTAAGCGCGCAGCGTACCGGGCGTGCAATCTTTTTTAGATCAACAATTTTTTGGTACCATTGAAATAAATCGTAGCCACCAAAAAGCTCATCACCACCGTCACCAGACAGGGCTACTTTGACGTGTTTGGAAATTTCCTGACTCACCAGATAAGAAGGAATTGCCGAACTGTCCCGAAAGGGCAATCCTACGTGGTCAATAATTTTCCAAAAAATATTTTCATCAAAATCAACGTCGGGTACAAATACTTCGTGGTGTTCTGTACCACAATGTTCGGCTACTCTACGTGCAATAGCGCTCTCGTCATAGGCCTGATTTTCAAAACGAACATTAAAAGTATTAACGGGTTTATTGCTGTTTTGCGCAAGCAAAGCTACAATGGTACTGGAGTCAATTCCGCCGGAAAGAAAGGCGCCGATGGGTACATCACTGACCATCTGTCGCTGAACCGCTTTGGTTAGAAAAGGTCGAATCAATTCGATGGCTTCCGTTTCTTCGATGCTCTCATCCACCTCATAATCTGGTTTAAAATATGGCTCCAACTCAAATTTTTCTTTAGATAAAAATAGATAATGTCCCGCAGGTATCGTTTTTATTTGATCTAGCAAAGTAAGTGGCTCGGGCACCAAAGAAGTTTTAAAATAGTAAGGAAGTGCTTCGTGATTGAGCTTTCGCGGAATATTTTTATTCTCCAGTAAAGATTTTATTTCACTGGAAAAAGAAAAAATTTGACCATCCCAGTAATAATACAATGGCTTTTCTCCAAAAGAATCTCTCGCCAAAAAGTAGGTCTGCTTTTTTTGGTCATAGATGCAAAAACTAAACATCCCGCTGATCATATCCAGCATATTGGTACCAAAAGATTCGTATAAATGTACGAGTACTTCCGTGTCCGCATTGGTGCGAAACTGATGCCCTTTTTCTAACAATAAAGTTTTAAGTTCTGGATAATTATAAATTTCTCCGTTAAAAACGACGCCAATATCTCCCGTTTCATTATATATTGGTTGCTGTCCACCTTTTCGATCAATGATAGATAAGCGTCGCATGGCCAGCGTACCTATACCATCCGAAAGGGTTCCCGCATCGTCAGGTCCCCGATGGGTAATTGCTTTGTTCATCGCACGGACCAATTCCTGCCGACTTGCGTCAGATAGCGTATTTTTCCAGTCAATGATACCACAAATACCGCACATAAGAGGTTAGTTGATTTACCTTGAGCGTGCCTTCTAAAAAACGCAGACAGGCTTTTTTCATTCGGTGTATTAAAAAATAGTTAAATGCCCCAATAGCATAGTTTGGCTAAGGAATGTTGATAAAATAAAGAGACTTTACAATTCCTTCAATACTTTAAAAGGTACTCCTCCGATCACGGCACCCGAAGGGACATCTCTATGAACCAGCGTATTCGCCCCAATCACGACATTGTCACCAATCGTCACCCCTTTCAGAATCGTACATTTATCACCAATCCAGATGTTGTTACCAATTTTTACCGGAGCCGTTACATAGCCATCGAGCTGTAATTGTTGATTTTGAATTTGATATTTGTGATCGTGGTCCAGGATACTTACCATTTGCCCGATGGTAACGTTGTCTCCTATTTCAATTTTTTCGTGCACAACTATTCTACTAAATTTATTTATTCCAAACTGTTTACCAATTCGTAATTTTCCTTTTGTGTAAAGCATGACGTGATCGTCGACAATGATCCTTCCTTCGCAATGGAGACTGCCATTTTTAAAAATATGAATACCACAATCTGATCCAATCATTGATAATTCTGCACAATTAAACCTACCGAAGTACCGGAGGCGGACCAGGAAGTAACGAATCACTGCCAGTACTTTATACCACCAACCTTTATACGTTAACCTCATCGTAGCTGGTTTCGTTTTTTGCCAATATAGCTCTCCATTTTTTTACTACCTCGGGACCATGAAATTTCTCTGCTGTTTTTTTACTTGCCTTAACCAGCGCCTCCTGTAGTTTCGGGTCATTACTCAGCTGATCCAGTGCTTTTAAAATGGCTCCTTTAGAAGGCTGATCGACCAGCAGGGCACATTTATTTTCTTTAATAAAAGCATTTAAAAAAGAACCGTCAGGAGAATGTGCAATGATCGGTTTACCCGAAAGCAGGAGCGGAATCATTCGGGTCGGAAAAATAGTCTTGTATTCGATCACACCATATCCTCCCGTAAATCCGTGGGTGAGCACGCAAATATCAAACTGCTGCAAGACTTCGTGTACCTGATCCGGATCAACAAAACCTTCGTGCTCCACATTGCTCAATTCCATCCCTCGTTTTCGGAGCAGAATCTTCGGGACGTGGGTAAAAAGGCTTAGCTTATATTTTTTATGTTGATGAATGGCAGCCGCAAAACGCAGTGTAGCATCCATATTGGATTCGTTAAAATTACCGATCGCAACCAGTTTACAGAAAGAAGAGTGATCATTTATCATACCTCTAAATGGTGGATTTGCAGGATATTTATTAAAGGTATGAATAAGCGACCGAAATTTATTTAGCTTATATTTCTCTTTATAAAACCGTTTCATACCGTCACTCATCACAAAGATATATTCCGACTGATCAAAAATTTCAGTTTGAATATTTTCCGCTTTGGGGTCAGTAATGGCAACGTTTTCCAGGTAGGTATTATGAAAATAAGAACTGAACGGGATACCCAGTTCCCGGGCGGCAATACAAGCTGCGTGACAATAAAAAGGATTGGGATATACGCCAATGACGTATTCAATTTTTTGATTTTGAATAATGGCTTTGATCCGATTAATCAACGGTCGGAATCGCCATTTTCTAAACCAGTTAAAGTATTTGTAGCCCCGTCCCATAAAGTACATTTCACTAAAAAAGTACTCAAAGACAGGTCCATCGGCAGATCGACCAATGTCATTATCCTGAAAAAACGTTTTACTCCCCAAGACTACCAGCTCATCCTTTTTGAAATTTTGTGCTAAATTTTCAACGATAATACTGGACCCACCTTTATTCGGAAGTGTGCTCCAACTTACAAGTAATATTTTCATAAGACCAATCTTTTTTCCCAACTTTCCGTGATCTCCTCAAAGACATCTTGTAAGCTTTTGGTGATCTCCCACTTTGGGTAGTGAGATTTCATTTTTTCCAAGTTGGAAATATAACAGATATGATCTCCTATTCTATTTTTATCACTGTAGGTATAGCGCATTTTCTTACCACTGATATTTTCAATCCGACTAAACGCTTCGAGTATCGAGGTTGAGTTGTCGCGTCCACCACCGATATTGTATACTTCGCCAGACCTGGGATTTTCAAAAAAAGCATGAACAAAACGGGCTACATCGTAGGAGTGAATATTGTCCCGAACCTGTTTTCCCTTGTATCCAAAAACAGTGTATTCCCGTTCTTCCAGATTTACCTTAATCAGGTAGCTCAAAAATCCGTGTAGCTCTACGCCCGAGTGATTGGGGCCAGTCAGACAACCGCCACGCAAAGCACAGGTCGGCATATTAAAATATTTTCCGTATTCCTGCACCATAATATCTCCAGCGACTTTTGATGCACCGAAAAGAGAATGCTTACATTGGTCAATAGAAAAATTTTCCTTAATTCCGTTATAATATTTTTCGTCCGTAAAATCGTAGCGGGTTTCTTTTTCCGTCAGGTCTAAAAAATTCGGTCCATCTCCATAGACCTTGTTGGTACTCATATGTACAAAAGGGGATTCGGGACAATATCGGCGGACCGCTTCCAGCAAATTGAGGGTTCCTACGGCGTTGACATCAAAATCATCAAAAGGGCGGCTGGCGGCCAGATCGTGGCTCGGCTGAGCAGCAGTATGACAAATATAATCTGGTTTGATTTTTTCAATCATTCCCAACACTTCCGTTCGGTTACGAATGTCTAGTTCAAAGTGTTCAAAATTACTACACTCCTTATCGAGTTGCGCCTGCACCCAGCGGGTATCTCCTCTTGGTCCAAAAAAGTCGGCGCGCATATTATTGTCTACACCAATAACTTTCCAGCCCAATTGATTAAAATAACGAACGACTTCTGATCCAATCAGACCTGATGAACCCGTAACTAAAAGCTTTTTCATACGAATACCAAAACTTGTGAAAGTAGATTTTTTGGAATAAAACTTCTATTCCTATTCCTCTCTATTTACGTAGTAAGTCGGGGCTTTGGATTGGTAAATTTTTAAATTCTTAACCAGGAATCCAGGACCAGATCGCTGGTGTCGATGGTTGGATCGGTAAACCAGTTTTTGGGAGCAACAACAATCTTGTCCACATCATCATTTAGCCAGACGGCCCACCAGGCAAAAGAACTATTAGGAATAATAAAGTGGCGGCAGGCAATCATGAGTTGCATATAATTACCAAATTTTTCACCCTTGTGTTCGTGACCGACCACGGTGACCGGATGATCGAGGAGAATATGTTGGCGACACCAGGCTACATCATCCGAAAAGACAAAAAATTCGGGATCTTCGGTGCGTTCAGCGATTAATTTAGCAGCCTTGAGAAAGTACGCCAGATTGGTGGTATTGAGGGTATCTACTTTTAAAAAATCAGTACGACGGACGTTTAGACAGACTGCGTTGGTCGTTTTAATTTTATGTAATAAATCCTGAGATTTTGGTAGTATAGCGTTTTTAAATGTAAATCTTTGTTTGATCAACGGAGTGATATCCGAGAAATAGCGATGACTTTGAAACCAGCCTTCGAAAATAGTTTGATCGACTGCCTGGTTTTCATATTTAGAATCGTAGTGAAAACCTGTCTCTTTAACGTGCTTGCGACCACGGTTAACGCGATTGCGAAAAAATTTAGTGACGCTAGCGGATTTTAATTTACTTAGGTTTTGTAGTAAGGATTCCGAGTGGACAAAATTGGGAGGAACCGAAAAAATAGACAAATCATAATTTCTATAGACAAAATCGCCCTTGCTGCGATCCAGCAGCGAGCAGAGATCTATCTTTAGTTCCACACCCAGTTTTTGGGCAATATGGAGGGCCATGGCGTACTGAAACATCTGGTTGCCCATCCCTCCTTTCAAGCGCGTGATAATCATGATTTAAAAAATTTATTTTTCACTTTACGAAGTAATGGTACCTTTTTAAAAAAGGCTTCTTTGAATGCGTTGCGGTAATTTTTATTGGTAAAATATCCTTTTTGTTCGGTATTAACTTCGACCATAAAAGTTCCTGGTTGCTGTAAAATTGTGGACTGATGGTCGCCGTACATTTCCTTCAAGCCACTAATAGTTTCGGCTGACAGCTCGGCTAGCCTGGATTTTCTTTCTCGCTTTTTGGTGAACTGAGTAACGAACGAATCGGGTAATTCCAGAAATTTTTGAATGGTTTCCAGAGAATCAAAAATATCATCGTATTTTAAAAACAGAATGGGATATTGTCCGGAACCCTTTAGCCAGTTATCAAAGTGGCGGTTAAAATATAAGCCGTCTTTTCGTTGCATCGCATATTCTGCCAAGGTCAAATCCTCCGGAATTAGATAATCAAAATTTTGAAATTTAGCATTGCCATGAGACTGCGTATGGTGGTACCCTCTTCTGAATAAAGAAACCGCCGCCATGACCGGATCACCAAAAACGTAAATTGCTTTTAGTGTCGGATTAGCAGACAGCGGAGGAATGGGTAGATGCTTAAATCCATCGTGATTTTCTGAACTGTTTATCGTGCGAAAATCAGCAATCGCATCCATTAAAAAGGTAGTTCCTACCCCTCCGGAAGAAACAACCAACACTTCAATTTCTTTATTTAAAAAAATAGTTTTATTCAAAATGAATTTTTAAATAGCTGCTCAATAATCTTTGGTAGATACCATTAGTAAAAACCAGTAAAGTTGATGCTGAAAATTTTCGGCCGATAGTCCGTAGACAATCAAACAACAAAACAACATAAACGCATACTGGTATAAAAAACGATCTTCGTCATCTTCTACGGGGTAAAAAATTCTTCTAATTACTTTTTTAAAACAAACAAATAAGAAGGATAAATATAAAACTAAACTAGGCAATCCGTAATCTGCCAGAATAGCCAAATAATCGTTGTGGGGAGATAGATAATACCCCCGGTTGACAATCTCGGTGATGAGTGAATGTGATTCGTCTGAATAATATTGCTTGAAATTTGCTTTAAACTGACCGATGCCTAATCCCCAGTATCCTCGATCTTCTAACATCCGAAACAGTCCCCGCCAAATCACAAACCGTACGTCTTCCGTATCTGACCCCATTTTTTTATTGACCCGATTAATCAGGACCATCGACCCGCCAAGCGAAACGTATCCGGTACTCATGCTTACCAGCTGGACTGTAATTATTCCGCTCAACAAGAACAAAAATATTTTACGGCGAAACGAGGAAAATATAAAGAGCAAAAACAGTATTATTAAAAACATTACCAACCCGGCCCGACTACCAGTGATTACAAATATGTAGAGGCTGAATAATATCAAGGCAACGTTTACAAGTCTTTGCCGTATCTTCATCGTAAAGTTGGAGCGTAAGAGTAAATAAGCCATCACCGCTACCAGTCCCAAGGCGGCATAATTAGGGTTGTCAATAAATCCGGATTGCCGTCCAAATTGAATTCTTAAAATAAAAGTATAAAAAATATACCCGGCATTACACAGTACACCAGCCACAAAAAAACGGATGATTTTTCTTATTTGTACTTTTGAAAAAGGAAGCGATTTGAAAATAAAAAAGGTCAGTACGTGCAAACCCGTCAGCAGTAAATCATTGTAAAACAAGGCAGTACTAAAAACATTCGCTACCACCTGAACACAGGAAACCATGATGCCGTAGACAAAAACCAGGTACAGTAAAACATCTTGCTTTTCCCGTCCATTGACTTGAATCCCCGTTCTTAAAGTTCGGATAAGGTATGTGCCAATAATAGCGAGTGACAAGACCCGAAAAGGTTTTAAAACCGTATCGATGTAAAATAATTTTTCTAAAATCAATTCCAGCGACACGGAGAATGCGTATGCGCAAAACAGCACGTACAGTATCTGATCCAAACTTATTTTTATGCGTTTAGAATTATACATTGGCGGTGGTCGTACTTGCTAAAATTTTGTCAAGGGCTTCGATCACCCGAGTCGTGGATTCTCCATCATTCAGATGACACTCTCGTCTCAGTGCGTACCGTCGTCGTTCCAGATCATGGTCGGGCGATGCCAGGTATTTTTTAAGCTCGGTCTTCAAAGCTTCGTAGCTGTGCACGACGTTGGCACCTCCCATTTTTGTAAATTTCTTTAAATGTATATAATCTACTAACCGTCGAGCAGATTTCCAGTAATATAATTTTTTATCTCCGTCAAAAGAAGTCATAATGACCGGCTTGTCCATCATTAATGCGTCGATAGAAACGGTTGATCCGGAGTTTAAGCACACACTACATCCTGCCAGCAAACTGGACAATCGGACCATATCTCCCTTTTGCATACTCCAACGCACTTTACTGTTGTTTAACTTTGGATAGTCCACCACTACTCGATTATTGGCTAGTTTATCCAGTCGCCTGAGCCAGCGATTGTCACCCAATGATCCCTGGACATTTTGGGGATGCGGACGAATTACAAGTTGCATATTTTCTCCAAACTCATTGGCACTCACCGCCGCTGCCAGCCACTCTACAATGTCAATTTCATGCGGTGCAAAACGGGGGGCACTCATCGCTACAAAAAGATAGGGAGCGGCAGGGTCCAGCGAAAATTCTGCTAATATTTTTTTATAACTATCGGTATTTTTTATTTGAATATGCTGGTCAAAATGCGGTACGCCACAAACGTGTACTTGCTCCTCCGTTACTCCGTAATATTCCTTCAATTCCTCGTGCATCAATTCGCCCCATGCAATAAAATGATCCGGAATAACGGGAAAAATTCCTTTACTGGTTATATTGTCCCAACTCAAAAGATGGATCAACGTTTGGATGCCTGCTTCTTTGGCAGCGAATAAAAATTTTGATTCTAAATAATTAATGGGATAAGTAGACACAACGAGTTTTGGGTTGATCTGCTTTAGTAAATCGGTTGCTTTTTGATCTTTTAGATAATTACTTTCTGTTGCCTGAAATCGCTTACGAATTTTCGGAAAGTAAGGAATCATTTTATAAATCGGATAGTAAATAAACGGTCGGATTCGTTTCCAGGGATGTTTGGTTTTGGTATACAAAATACTGTAAATATGCTTTTCCCAAAAGACCGGATTACTCCGAATGTCTTCCAGATAATAGCGACGCTTGACGCCGTAATCATCGTCCCAGATGGTGAGTTTGATATCGGCATTGTAAACGGTAATTAACGGATTTTTTTTGAGTACCGTCAGGTTGTCGTCCGCTGCGTCGGGCGTGATGATGGCGATGGATTTACCGGCAGCAGCCAACCGCTCCACAAGTCCGGTCTGCAAGATCATCCGCGCGGCGAAGCCGTGGGAGATGACGTAGCAGATGTCGGTGGATTTTTTTGTGGGACTCATTTTTTTTGTTGAATTGTTGAGGCGGTTTAATTGTTTACCTTGTTATGTCTATTTCTTCAGGGTCCAGTTTTCCCAGAAAAATTTATAGAAATAGGTAGTCTCGTGGGTTTTGGCGAGTCGCTTGTGAAGGTCGGCCATCAGGTTTTCAGCATCGGGGACAAAGTGGTGAAATTGAATTTGAATGTCTTTTATATTTTTAATTAAACCGGTATTTATCAGGTGGTCGAGTAATTGGTATTCGCCACCTTCAATATTAATTTTCATTAAATCAATTTTATCGATTTGGTAGTTTTGCATAAAGGTAGCGGCAGTTTTAATTTGGATGGCTACCTGATTTTTTCCTTCGGCAAAAACGGAACTGGACTCTTCGTCGGTACTCAACATCATTTGCTCATCTTTGGCACCGAGTCCGTAATCAAAAACTTGAATATTTTTATTTTTCTGAAAACGCTTTTTTATATTTTTTGTATAGACTGGATGGGGCTCAAATACATAAATTTTTGTGAGATACTGTGCGTAAATATCACTGGCCCACTGCCCTTGATAGCCGCCTAAATCAAAAACGACCGATTCGGAATTCAGATTTGGGTAGTTGGTCCGGTAGGCTTTTTCCCGGTCTAGTTTTTTCCATTTTTTCAAAGAAGCTGTCCATTCCTTATCTTCAGAAAGTCGTTGCCCTAATCGCCGGAATACGAGGGAAGTTTTTAATAAGGAATTAGCTAGAAATTTCATAGTATTTTTTATGAGTTGTGATACTACCTAATATACGTAGTTCATCATTATTTAAGATTCTTTACAAACCCTTCATTATCTCCTCCGCCTCCGCCCAGTCTTCCAACGTATCAATATTTACGTGCTGCGGATTTTTTGACGCATACCAGGCAATTTTTTCGCCGTATAATGTTCGCGTCTTTTTCAAGACATCCGCCCGAATAATATAAATCGAGCCGTCCCGGTGGTAAGCCTTGGGTAATTCCTGCCGTCGGGAGATGATTTCGGATTCACCCGTCGCAATTTTCAGAAAAGGACCGCCCCCTTTTTCTTCAAAAACCCAATGTGGATTATAGTTGTGCGGCACTGCTTTGACGGAAATCAAACTATCTGCTCCACTCTCTGAAAATGCTTTTACCGACTCGACAATATCGGTCCTGGTGCGGGTCGGACAAGTGGGTTGTAAAAGGCATACAGCATCAAACTCTTTTCCCGTTTTCTCATAAAATTCAATGGCATGCAATACCGTATCGATCGTCGGCGACGTATCCGAAGCCAGTTCGGCAGGTCGGAGAAAAGGAACTGCGGCACCCGCCTTTCGACTAATTTCAGCAATCGCTTCGTCATCAGTAGAAACGAGTACTTCCGTTAATGTATCAACGCCCAGGGCGGCCTCAATACTGTAAACAATCAGTGGTTTACCATTTAATAATTTTCGATTCTTTCCAGGTACGCCTTTTGAACCACCTCTGGCAGGTATCAATCCCAGTATGTTCATCAGTTTATTTTTTATCTTTCGGGTTTAAAATATTTTGCAATTCCTTTGTTACAGCAGCGGAAAAAACCTGAGCACCCGCTGCGTTCAGATGATCGTCATCATAAAAATGATCGGTATCGCTCAGCGTTTCAATTCGATTTATATTATAATCAATGTATGGGATGTTCCAGGCTTCGGCCAGCTTAAAAAAGAGTTGGTAAAAACCAGTGTAGTTCTTAATCTTTTTAACAGAGATTTCGGGCATCGGAGCCGTAGCGAAAATCAACGGAATATGCTCACTAGCGCACAAATCTTTTATTTTTTTTAAATATTTCAAATTCATTTCGGTGATCGCCGTTCTTTCAGTTTGAAAAGCATCAAACTGATTATGATAAGTCAATTTTTCTAACGTTAGACTATCTGAATTACTGACAAACCCAGCTCCCTGATACGTTCCTTTTTTCTTTAATAGATGAGGCCGTCCCAGTAATTTATTGATTTTGGGTTTTAAATAATCTTTAAATACCAGGGAAGGAAATGCCGTCAGCTTTACCTTTTCTTCTGTAGAAAAACCATCACGGAAAAATGCTTTTTTGGCAGCGCCCGGTCGCATGTATCCCCAGTTGTATCTCCGGTTACGTAGTTGGTTATCATTGGTGAAAACCATAAAATAAAGATCCATCACTACTTGTTTAGGTCGCTGTTTTTCTACTACTTCTTTTAGAATATAATAACTGATCAAGGGAGATTGCGCCGCACTACCCAGATTGAAAATTCGATTTTTCTTATCTAAATATACACCCATAACTTTGGGATCGTACGCACGGTATGCGTGCGAAGATCCAAGAACCAAGAGATCAATCGGCGCTTCCCGTTCGTAGTATTCCTGCCAGCGCAGGGCTGGAAAAAATTGTCCGGTCTCCATTAAATCCTTTGTTTCGTAGGTACGTAAATAACTGCCAACGCCCCAGTTGAGTAACCAGAGTAGTATACTATAAACCACTATTTGAAAAATAAAAGAGCGCATTTTTTTAAAATTGAAAATAGATAAAAACTGATGGTTGCTTGGGTGCTAAAAGTAAAATGGCCATTGCCATGGTTAAATAAATGATTCCACGACTTGGCTTATTTAATTGATCGACCGCCAGTTGTAAACCGTGTTCTTTATTCCGTTGTAACCATTCTATACTCATCATAATAGTTATTCCAAAAAGCAGGAGGACATTTTTTCCTAAAGGACGGATTGAAAAATCAAAACTCGTAAACAGTCTAACTATATAATCTACTGCTTGTGAAACCGATTCGGCTCGAAAAAATATCCAGGCGATGAGTACCAGAAAAAAAGTCATACTCATGTTAATCAGATCCTGCAAACCAGGAAAAACCTTTCCTTTCGCCACCACGTCCAGGTGCCGTCTGTTTTTTCCCAGCAAAATTCCTGGCAGAAAATACAACGCGTGCAACGCTCCCCAAACGATAAAAGTCCAGTTGGCACCGTGCCAGCATCCACTGACTAAAAAGATTGCTGCAACGTTAAACACCAGTCGTGCCTTGCTTTTGACGCGACTTCCACCCAACGGAATATAAAGATAATCTCGAAACCAGGTGGACAAAGAAATATGCCATCTTCGCCAAAATTCCGCAATGTCTCGCGAAAAATATGGGAAGGCAAAATTGCGCATCAACTTAAATCCAAAGAGCCGCGCCGTTCCGATCGCTATATCAGAGTAGCCCGAAAAATCACAGTAAATCTGAATCGAAAATAGAAAAGCGCCTAAAATTAAACTGATCGTATTTAACTCCGTATAATTCGCAAAAATGGTATTTACAACGACCGCACAGTTGTCGGCGATAACAACTTTTTTAAATAGTCCCCAGAGAATTTGTTGCATACCATCTCTGGCCTGATCGTAACTGAATTTTCGGGATTTTGTAAATTGTGGAATAAGATTAGAGGCCCGCTCAATTGGCCCAGCTACCAACTGTGGAAAGAAACTAACGTAGGCAAAAAAGGTCACCCAATCCGCTACTGGTTTTATTTTTTTTCGAAAAACATCAATGGTGTAACTAAGGGTCTGAAAAGTATAGAAGCTGATTCCGACGGGTAGAATTACTTTTAAAGTCCCCATATCCAAATCAATTCCGATACCGGAGAAAGCGGTTATTAATTCACTAATAAAAAAATTATAGTATTTAAAAACAGCCAACAATCCAAGATTACTGAACAACGAAATACCCAGTAGTCTTTTGCGATGAAGTGACATTTTGGTCTTTTCCATTTGCCTGGCTACCAGAAAATCAACAACCGAACTAAAGATTAACAACGATAAAAAACGGTAATCCCACCAGCCATAAAACAAATAACTGACGGCTAGTAAAAATAAATTTTGCCATTTCAATTGCGTAAATACCAACCAGTAAAGTAGAAAGACTACTGGTAAAAAAACAGCATACTCAAATGAATTAAATAGCATATTTTTTGTTTAATAAGTCAATACTTTACTATACGTCAACGGTAATTTAGATAGAAGATTTGCAATCTCTTTCCCCGCCTGACCGTCTCCGTAAATTTTATCACTACCGTGTCGCCCATGCGAGAGGTGTTGTTCAATCGCCGTTTGAATAGCGGTTCGATCATACGTAACATCGATGACATTCTGCCCGCGTTCACGGCCAGATTGACGAACCCCAATATTGACCACTGGTACGCCCATAAAAGAACATTCCCGAATTCCAACACTGGAATTACCAATTAAACATTTGCTATTGTATAATAATTTTAGAAAATCCTGTGGCTTCATATTTTTAAAAAAATGAACATGCCCTAAGTCAAAATTTTCTCTAAAAGCACGAATACCATTGGAGGTGCCATCTGATCCCGCATCTACATTTGGCCAAAACCAAAAAGTCGGCATCGCCAATTGCCGGATCGCATGTAACGTTTCTTCCACATTGGTTCGCGAAGCCTCGTGTTCTGTCGTCACCGGATGCTGCATCACGACACAATAGCCATTTTGAATATCGGGACTCGCCCCTACTCCACCGTATTTTTTATATGGGTCAAAATCGAGTGAAGGATTTATCAACATATCTTTTGCCAAATCAATGGACGGACAACCTGTCAAAAAAACTTTATCCAGAGACTCGCCCAGACGGATCACCCGTTCGTGCGCCTTGGCCGAAGCCACAAAATGAAGATCTGCCAATTTGGTAATGGCGTGTCTCACTTTTTCATCAATATTTCCGGTAATTTCTCCCCCCTGAATATGGACGAGTGGAATATTCATATAAGCCGCCGCAATGGCCGTGGACATGGTTTCGTAGCGATCGGCGACGGTGACAACGGCGTCCGGCTGAATATTTTCAAAGACATTGGACAATTCAATAATTCCTAATCCAGTGGTCTTGGATTGCGCGGCGAGGCTGCCACCTTCGAGTACGTTATAGACTTTTGCTTTTATTTCGAAGCCATCTTCGAGCATTATATTTGCCGCCGTTCCGTAACGACCCAGCAGCGCGGAAGCTGCGACAACCAGTTGTAATTCCAAAGCTGGATGCTCCCGGATTGCTTGCAACGCAGACTTGATGCGGCTGTAACTAGGTCGTGCCGTGACGACTACACATATTTTTCTCTTGGCCATTTTAAGTTAAATCTGTTGCCTGCAAAAAATCATATCGTTTTTTATCCACTTTTAATACTCGCCCCAGAACGGTCCGAAAATCGTTCGCCGTTACACCCTGACGAGCGGGTTTTTTAGCTTCGAGGTCATCAAAAGTTATCAGGTGGCCTTTCGGCAAATCTTTATTTACCGCCAGGGACTTTTCAAAAATCTGTTTAAGATCCTGGTAAGGCTTTAAGTCTGTTTTGTCAACGGGATGTAACAACATTTTTTCCACCAATCGAACATCCGCCACCAATTGGGTTACTTCGTCAATTGTCAAACTGGAAGAAGCATCCGGACCAAACATTCTACGATCAAAGATGGCGTGAAACTCCAGCAGTTCTGCCCCCAGCGCTACGGCAGCAATGGAAGTAGCCGTTTTGGCAGTATGTTCCGACAATCCAATTTTATGATTTGGGTACCGTTGTTTTAACTCGGTGATAACATTTAGGCCAACCCGTTCGGGTGGTGTGGGATAACTGGTCGTACATTGTAAAATACTTAAGTCATTACCAAAAGTATTAATAAATTCAACGGTAGCGTCCAGTTCTGCGTAGGAACTCATACCGGAAGAAAGGAGGATCGGCTTACCCGTTTTGGCAATTTTTTCCAACATTAAAAAATTGGTTACTTCGCCCGAACCAATTTTATAACGCTCAACACCGACGGCTTCTAATAAGTCCACGGCGGCTTGCGAAAAAGGAGAAGACATAAATTCTATGGCCTTTTCATCACAATGTTTTTTTATACCAATCCATTGTTCTTTAGAAAAAGACATCCGTTGCCAGTAATCATATCGGGACTTGTCTTCGTAGGAAAAATTGATTCGAAACGGTTCTGCAGCACTGCTCTCGGCCTCCGCAATATGCGTTTGAAATTTGATGGCGTTGGCCCCCGTTGCCGCGATGGCGTCAATATAAGAATGTAAAATCCCCAGGCTTCCTTCGTGCGCCTGTCCGATTTCGACAATAATATCTACTCCGTTATTTTTAATCTTCATCTACGTAATATTCCTGATTATAACCATATTGATAAGCACCGTAACCGTAACCCTTTCCTTGTTTCACGCCATTGAAAATAATACTGGCGCGTTCCAGTTCTTTGTTTTGATACATCATATCCAGATGTTTTACCATTCCTTTGTGAGTATATTTATGACGAACTACCACGAGAATATTATCGACCAAATCTCTTAACAGCAATGCATCAGAGACCAGACCAATTGGCGGCGTATCAATTAGAATATAGTCATACTGTTGGGCCAATTCTTTCAGCAAGGCTCCCATTTTTTCGGATAGAATAAGTTCGGCAGGATTAGGTGGAATTGGACCACTGGTAATATAATGAAGATTGGGAACTGCTGCGTAAGTTTTCACAATTTCATCGATGGATTTTTGGCCAATCAAATAATTGGTAATCCCTTTTGCTTCGTCATCATCGTCCATGTACAATCCCAGTTTAGGTTTTCGCAAATCAAGACCTAGTATGACTACTTTTTTATCTGAAAGCGCCAGCGTAACCCCCAGGTTGATGGAGATAAAAGTTTTTCCTTCTCCCGAAATAGAAGAAGTAAACAGGATGGTTTGTTGTTTTTTATTATGATTTAAAAAATTGAGATTTGTCCGTAAAAGCCGGAACATCTCGTTGATGGCCGAGCGATTTCCTTGTTTTACAATAATATTTTCCGCGCCTTTCTTGAGGGCAATTCGTCCGAGAATCGGGATACTGGTGAGTTGTTTAATCGTTTCTTCGGAATCAATTTTATTTTCAAAAAAGCTGAGAATGATCACAATCAAAAATGGAATGATCAAACCGAGTGCGCCACTAAACATCGTGATCAATTTCCGATTGGGATAAATAGCGCCCTTCGGTAATCTGGCTCGGTCGATGGTCCGTGTCTTGGCAGTGGTAACCGCTTCGGAAAGAGCCGTCTCTTCTCTTTTTTGTAAAAGGTAAACGAAGAGTTTTTCTTTAACCACTTGGGTACGCATTTTTTCGACCAGTTTCTTTTCTAACCCGGGAATACTACTCATGCTGCTTTTGAGCGACTGAATATTTTTCTCAATCTCTGCAATTGGAATTTGAATATCTCTTTTTAGATTTTGAATAGTTTCTAAAATTAAAGCCTGTAAATCAGCCATTTGACTTTCTAAATCTACCCGGACAGGATTTTTGGCGGAAGCCGTTTTTGATATTTGCTTATTTTGCAAGACCAAGGTGTTGTACTGATTAACAAAACCAGAAAGTACCGGATTTTGTGCAACCATGTTCGCGGGAATCAATTGAAATCCTTCCTGATCTTTCACCAAAAAACTTTCCAGCGAAGTCAACATATTCTTTTGAATTTCGAAATCAGAAATATTTTGAACGGCAGTACGGATTTCTCCCAACGTATAATTCATACTCGAAGAAGCATTGTCACTGATGATCTCGTTGGCGCTCTTGTACCGTTGAATACCACCTTCCACCGAGTCCAGTTCTCCGACCAGACTGGCCACCCGAAAATCAATAAAGTCCAGTGTATTTCTCAACACCGTGTTCTCATCTTTTATTTCTTCTTCGTTATAAACATCAATTAACGTGTTGATAATATCTCTTGCCTTTTCGGGAACAGGATCTATCTTTTTGATTTCTAGAATACTAGATGAAGCCTGACTACCAACCCGTTCGACACTCAGTCCCCGTTTATTGGTACTGGCACTGGCTTCCGTCGTAAGCACCCGAACCCGGTACGTTCCCTCCAGCACGGCAACATCGGGACTCAGCGATATTAAAAATCGACCAGCCGGAATATCAAAAGGTTGGCCGTAAAAACACTTTACACCGGGGTCATCTTCGTTGGTTTTAAAAACAAAGCTTTTGTAATCTTTCTGTTCTAAAAAAAAATTACGTCCATAGCCATTGTCATAAGCCAATTGAAAAGAGTCCACTACAAATGGACAATCTTTGTACAGCTCCGTTTCCTTCATTTGTCCAATCCGAAAATAAGAAACCTTTAGATCCAGTCTTTCTACTACTTTTTCCATTAAGGTCAATGATTTCAAAATTTGAATTTCATTGTCCATTGACTTGCCTCCGCCGGAAAGCATGTTGTCTGCCAGAATACTTTGTTCCGAAATTCCTCCACTATCTCCGGCATCCTTGATCAGCAAGACCGCCCGCGAAGCATACTGAAAAGTTGTATAGCGTAAATAGAAGCGACCAATCGCAATCGCCGTTGCGAAGCACAACAAAAACAACCACCAAAAGGAAAGTAACTTTCGGAGAAATTTTTGTAAGTCGATCACGATGGCATCTTTAGAAGAAGCACTGGATGATATTCTTTGATTTGTGTTTTCCAATATTGTTGTTTTATAATCTTCTGATCGAAAGCAATAAGGCTACTAACGAAACGGCCGCTCCTACCCAGGGTAAAAATCGGGTGGCAGGATCTCTCACGGTATTCACAATAGATTTATTTGGTTTGACATACAAGACGTCATTTTGTTGTAAATAGAAATAGGGCGAATTAAACAACTCGGGCGAATTAAAATTAATGTATCCAAAAGTCCGCATCCCATCTTGTTCTCTGATAATCAAAATACTGTCTCTCGCTGAATAACTGGTAAAATCCCCCGCTAAAGTAATGGCATCAATTAGTGTCATCCTTTGATTGTTTACAGAGAATGTACCCGGACTACCTACTTCACCGTTGACATTTACCCGAAAATTGGCCAGTCTGACTTGTACAATTGGTGGCGCTTCAAAATAAGGAGCGATGGCTTCGATAATTTTAGATTTAACCATTTCTATTTCGAGCCCCTTGAGTTTAATTTTTCCTACTGTAGGAAAATCAATAAATCCTTCGCTATTCACCAGATATCCACCTCCTGAACCTTCCTCAGACAAATTAAAGGGTTTGGAAACCAATGGATTGGTACTCAAAACCTGGATACTCAGCACATCATTGGATTGAACAGTAATCGGTTTATAATTGATAATCGCCTGCGCTTCCGTTGGAATACGTGGCGATTCGTTGTAGTTAACCAACGCCCCGTAAGAAGTGCAACCAGTCGTACTTAAAACGCCTATTAAAATAATAAAAATGAGTCCTCTCATATCTTTTCCTTTGCGATAAATTTGTTAACAACAGACGTCCCTGTTTCGTTCTCTTTGTACTTTAAATAATACTGATGCATCGCTTCCACATTGCTCCGGTATTTTTTATTTTTTAAAACCGCCTCTATCTTGTTTCGAATCGCTCTAACATCGTCCTGATCCTTATCGGCCATGATGCCCAACTGATGATAAGCGACTCTCGCGGCACAACCGTTTTGATCAGATCGCTTACCAGAATATACCAACATCGGCACCCGAAAATGGATACATTCGTTGATCGTATGAATGCCTCCGTGGTTAACCGATAAGTCGGCCACCTTTAAAATTTTTAATTGCGGAACACGCGCAAAAGCAAATACATTCTCCGGTAATTCTGCAAGATAATCCTTATCCAGCAAACCGCCCATACTAATGACCAACATCCAGCCCGATTGACCTCGCACCGCAGCGATTATTTTTTTTATAAAATTTATATCACCTTTAGAAAGCGTACTAACCGAGCAGTAAATTAACGCTACCTCGTTCTTTATTTTATAATCCAAAGCGACAGATAATCGCGCCGCTGCTATTTTTTCTAATGGTTGCTCTACCCTGTTTTCAGCCACCATGGCACCTACGTAATATAAGTCGGGTCGAACATCGTGCGGAAATTCCATTTCAGCTAATGTCATACTGACCACCGGAAGTTCTGCGTAAGTAAAAGGGCCCGGCCAGTAATTTTCCCGAATCATGGTCCATGGAAATTTTTCTTTTTTTGCTAAAGCCAAAAGGGTACTCCGGCGATCCGTCCCACCACTGACCCATCTTTTTTTTATAAAAACAAACCACCTTTTTAGTTTGATCCGCTGCCAGGCAAATTTTATGGTCAAAGGGTGACCTCTCCAACCTTCACCAGGAATCGTGTCTGTCAATAAATACGGCAAGCCTTTTCGATGCCACAAAGAAAACCACTGACTTAATAAAACCATCGGTAACTTTTTGCCGAAAGTTTTAAAAATATATTCGTGTAATTCTATATCTATTAAAACCAGGTCAGGTTGGGTCTCCTCCAAAAAAGTTGAAAATATCTGCGGCGCTATTTTTTCCAAAGCCTCGGCTTGTCGTTCTGCAGCCCGTTGGTATTTGTATTTTAATCGAGCTATTTTTTTAAAGCGTCCCGTAAATTTCGGTAGCTCCGGTTCTGCGTTTAAACTAATTTCAGGTAACTGAAAAAAGGCAATTCCCTGAGCGGTCACTTTTTCTTCCACCTTGCGCGGCGAAGCGTAGATAACTTCGTGTCCTGCTTTTTTCAACTGATTCACCAATGCAAAACTCGCATTTAATATTCCGGTCAATCCAGTGGTGATACAAACGATTTTAGCCATCGTCAGGAATCAGATTGTTCCATTTCCGACAGCAATTTCCGGATGGTCGCTTCTACATGTCCAGCCAACTGCGCAATGGTATTTTTTTGAAAAATAATATTGATCGGTAGATTAAGTTCTGCGGCCTCGTTGATCCGAATGACCGCCCGGATCGCCGTTAGCGAATCTCCTCCAAGTTCAATAAAGTGATCATGGATACCAATCTTTTCTATCTGCATCACTTCCGACCAAATTTCATGAATTAGTTCTTCGATTTCAGTTTGTGGAGCGACATAAATTTTCTCTATTTTTTCCCGATTAAAATTCGGAGCGGGTAAAGCATTGCGATCAATTTTCCCATTTGTATTTAATGGCAATTTGGATAGAGAAATAAAAATGGAAGGTACCATATATTCCGGAACTTTGGTACGCAGATAAGCTTGAATAATACTTTCTTCCACCGTTGTTTTGGTGACTATGTAAGCGACCAGACGTTTGTTTCCAGTTTCATTTTGATGAATGGTGACGACTACCTGCTCAACGGCTGCTACCTCTTTGATGACGGCAGATATTTCTTCGAGTTCAACTCTAAAGCCTCTGATTTTCACCTGCTGATCCATCCGTCCCAAAAACGCTATATTGCCATCCGGCAACCAGCACGCTAAATCTCCCGTTTTGTACATTCGACGATATGTATCTTGTCCCACTGGATTGGTTATAAATTTTTCAGTTGTTAATGCTGGCCGACGGTGATAACCACGAGCGACTTGTATGCCCGAAATGTGCAATTGCCCGGGCGATCCAATGGGCATTTGGGTGAGTTGATCGTTGAGTATATACAGTTTGGTATTTGCAGTAGGCTTACCGATGGGAACGGTTGCTCCACCGTCAAAGTCACTCGGCGCATCCCAGCTGGTTACTTCGATTCCCGCTTCAGTCGGACCGTATAAATTGTGTAAATCGACTTGCGGTAATTTTTTTTGTAAACTTGCCACCTGCGAAGACAACAAGGCTTCACCACTACAAAATATTCGGCGAAGGCCCGGACAATCTCCCAGAGAAAGTGATAGTAAAAATACTTCCAGCATTGGAGGTACAAAATGTATCGTTGTAATACTTTGCTCGTTAATGACGCGTTTCAGATAGTCGCTGTCTTTGTGTCCTTCCGGTTCGGCAAAAACCAATTTTACCCCAGTGATTAACGGCCAGAATAATTCCCAAACGGATACATCGAAACAGAACGTCGTTTTTTGTAAAACCACATCTTCAAGCGGATCGAGCTGGTAACGTTGTCTTCCCCAGCGCAATCGATTTAACGGTCCTTCATGCTGATTCATCACCCCTTTGGGTCGTCCGGTAGAACCAGAAGTATATATCGTGTACATCAGATTTTCTGGACCTGGTACTATTTGTGGTGCCTCGGTGGATAATCCAGCTAATACAGATTCTCTTTCGTCTAACAGAATACAGGTTACATTTTTAGCAGAATGAAAAAGAGCCTTGGTATTTTTTTCGCAAATAATAAATTTTGTTTGTGCATCTTTCAGAATATAATTGATTCGATCTTCTGGATAAGCCGGATCAATCGGTACGTAAGCGGCACCGGCTTTAAGAATGCCCAATAATCCCAACATCATATTGAGGGAACGGTCCAGGCAGATAGCGATCAATTCTTCGGATACTACCCCTTTATTCGTCAGATAATTCGCCAGTTGATTTGACTTTTGATCGAGGGTTTTGTAGCTCCAGTTTTGATCTTTAAACGCAATGGCAATTTTATCAGGATGCGCTAGAACCTGCGCGCTGAATAAGTCCAGAACCGTTTCATTCTTCGGAAAATCAACTGCAGTATTATTAAAATTTACGAGTAATTGTTTTTCGGTAGATCCCAAGGTCGTAATGGATTGAAAACGGTCTGTTAAAAACAAATCCATTAATTCCATAAATTGACCCGGTAAAAACGATCTCGCCGCCTCATCAAAAACCGCCGTATTCATATCAAAACTTACATCAATTGCTCCGGAAGCATCAAAGTCGTAGACCTGCATCCGCAGGTGGTGGCCCGGATCGGCGTAGTCGGAATGTATCCACTCGGACTGCACGGACTGTCCGTTAAAATCTCCAAACGAAGCATTGATATAATTGAGAATTACGTTATAACTTTTATTCAATTCTGAAGTACTAAGACCTCCCTGGGCGTAGCGTAAAAACTCGTTGGTTTCGTTGCGTACTTTTTGAAAAAGAGTGCTAAAAGAATCTGCTGCGGACAACTCGGTCAACAAAGGAAACACCTTGATAAACATGCCTGCTGTCTTTTTAAAATCCGCAGTAGAACGATTGTGAGCGGGTGTTCCAATGGCCAATTTTTCTTGTCCGGTAACTCTGTAAACCAAAGAAAATAACAACGTAGAAAAGATATTAAAAAGCGTTAGGTCCTGTGTCCACCCCCGGAGGTCGGATTCCATGGTCAGCGCGCGTAACTGCTCGGCTTTATTTTTATCCAGACGAACGGTGATTCTTTCAGAATGACTTTCCATTTCAATATTTGCCTGGCTAAAAAAGACGGGAGGTTTTGGTAATTTTCTTGCTTTATCCTGCCAGTAAGAAGTCGCTTTATTTTCACAGTTTTCGAGTCTTTCTTTTATTTCAAAATCAACGTAGTCGGCGTACTGCGGTGGGTTGGGCAAGGTAGATTCCGTCTGGTTATCAGTAAGCAGATATTGGTAAAAATCTGATAAGATTCGATACTGAACCGTCACGCCCCAGGCGTCGGTGATGAGATGATGTTGATTAAGATACCAGACAAAATGTTCGGGTGTTATTTTAATTAAAACACTATCAAAAGAAGACTTCGTAATATCAAATTGTCGCTGACTACGCTGCTTTTTCCATGCACTTAATGCACTGACCTTGTCTGGTTGTTGAGAAAAATCCAGGTATTCTAATTGGTAAACAATATTGGATAATATCCGCTGCACAGGTCTTTCATCTACCGTCACAAAAACGGTGCGCATACTATCGCAGTTTTGTACCAGTCGTTGAAAAGCTTCCCGAAAAACAGAAACTTTCACAGAAAAACGCAAGTCAAAAGTCAACGCCATATTATACAACGGCGATTCCGGGCTGAGTTGTTGGCCCATCCACAAAAGCAGTTGACTTTGCGTCAAATCCATTTGATTAGTTCTGTCCTGCACGTCTCCCATTGATTATCCGTTATTTTTAGACCGTTCGACATAATCCACGATTGCCTGTACCGTCATAAAGTTTTCGATGGTCATATCCTGTGGTGATACTTTGATTTCGTTCTCGTCCTCAACAAATTGAATGAGTCGCATCATCCCCATGGATTCTACGAGACCACTACCTAATAGATCATCTTCTGGCAGTATCTCCAGATCCGATTGACCACCGTGTAGTTCTTCCAAAATATATTTAATGATTTTTTGTTCTATCATGATTACTGGTTATAAAGTAGTCGCAAGGACTCCCCGCTTAATTTTTCCGGAGGACGTTCGAGGAAAATCCGTTACTATTTTTATTTCCTCTGGAACTGCGTACAAAGGTAATTTTTCTTTCAAATATTGTAGCAGAATATTTACCGAAGCCGTAGACGCTGATATCAGAATAACACCCGCTGCGATACTCAGGTTTTCGTCAGCTTCCTTAACCGGAAAAACGACCGCTTCCCGTACAGCTGGATGCGTAACCAGGCAAGCTTCAATTGCACCCAGTTCTACCCGGTGTCCGCGTATTTTTACCTGAAAATCCTTTCTACCCAAAAAGTGAATAACACCATCCACTTCTCTTACCAAATCTCCCGTTCTATAAAATGCCGCTTCTTGTCGGGAAGCTGTTTTTACTTTATAGTGTGATTTTTCAGTCAGCGCTGGATTCCGCCAGTAGCCCATCATTTGGGTAGCACTATAAATCAGTAATTCACCCGCCGTACCCGTTTCGACCTCTTTGTCTTCTTCGTTCAAAATTAAATAATCCGTATTTCCCCAAACCGCTCCGATTGGAATCGGATCATCGGTCACTGGAATTGCCGGCAAGTGATAATAAGTACAAACATTCGTTTCCGTTGGACCATAAAGATTGCTAAAACGCGCACCGGACCATTGTTGCATCAGTCTGCGCAAATACTTGGGCGGAAAAGGTTCGCCAGCATATAGCACCCATCGCAAGTCGGGTAATTCCTTATCCGCTAAAACGCCATTTTGTAGTATCTGAGTCAACGCCAATGGCACGGAATACCAAATCGTCAGCGCTTCTTGTTCGATTAACTGCCCCAGACTAGCGGGAAAAATTGTTTGAGCATCCGAAGCAATAACGGTACACGCGCCAACCAATGGACTGGCAAAATATCCTAAGGTAGAAATATCAAAGTGAATTGGTGCGTGATTTCCAACCCGATCTTTTTCGGTCATTCCGTAGAGATCCGCCGTCAAACGAGCGAAACTCAAACCGCTGTAATGACTGTGCATAATCCCCTTTGGCTGTCCGGTAGATCCGGAGGTATAGATGATATAGGCCAGGTCCTTTTCCAGTATTCGAAACGGTAGACTAAATATTGGAGAAGCCAAAAAAACGGATGCCCAGGAAATGGTATTTATTTCTTCCATCTCCGGCAGACCAACAACTGTATGGATGTTTTTTTTATCCGCAAGAATTTTTTTTACGTTTCTTCGCTGTGTCGGTTGAGTAATTAAAATTTGAACATCACAATCTTCAATTAAAAATTGACTGCGTGCTACTGGGGCTTTTGGATCAATGGGAACATAGACTCCACCCGCCTGCATAATACCAAAAATAGCGATGGCCGTTTCGATACTCCGATTCAGATAAATACCGACGCGATCTCCTTTTTTAATATTCAAAGTATGTAAGACGCTGGCCAATTGATTCATCCGCAATTCCATCTCCCGGTACGTCAGCGATGCTTTACCCGAACGAAAAGCCTCCCGATCGGGAAATCGACGGGCCGACTGCGTAATCGTATGTGGCAAAAGATAAATCATAGTCCCAATAATTTAGCAATAATATTGCGTTGAATATCGGAAGTTCCAGCATATAAAACCCCACCGACAGCGTCTCTTAAATCTTTCTCAATACCATTTTCAGTCAAATAAGATCGCCCCCCAAAATTTCGGATGGCGTCCAGACTGGAAGTGATAAAAGATTCGCTTAATTGTAATTTTAGCAAAGCTGCTTCCATCATCGCGCTGTCGCCGTTTTTCTTTAACCAGGCAGTTTTATAGAGTAACAATCTCGACGTTTCCAGTCTTAATTTCATATCTGCAATTCGGTTAGACACGGACTGAAAATTACCGATGGGTTGGTTAAATTGTTGTCTTTTTTTTGCGTAATCCACGACCCTTTCCAATTGTCGTTCCATGGCACCAAGCTGACTAGCTAAAATGCAACAGCGATCGTATTCCAGGGAGTGATTTAAAATACTAAAACCCATTCCGACTTTTCCCAATAAACTCTCTTCGGGAATTAAGCAATTTTTAAATTCCAGATCACCGATAGGAATAGAACGCAATCCCATTTTACTTTTCTGCTCACTCGCCGTAAATCCCGGCGTTCCTTTATCAATTAAAAAGGCAGAAATACCCCAACGTCCTAATTTTGGATTGGCATTGGCAAATACCAGCGCAACATCACAAACAGGCGCCAATGTAATCAATTGTTTTTTACCATTTAGAATGTAGCCATCTTCGACTTTTTGCACCTGAAGTTGCATATTAAAAACATCCGATCCAGCTTCTGGCTCGGTTAAGGCATGGGAGCCAATCATTGCACCGCTTGCCATTGGTGGCAGGTATTTTTGTTTTTGTTTTTCGTTACCGAAATGAAGGATGGGTGTTTGAACCGTCCACATTTGCGCATTCAAACCAAAAGGTAAACCGTTGTCTTCGCAACCATATCCCAGACCTTCCAATGCCAACAAAGCACGTAAGAAATCAACCTCATCCAATGCTCCTCCGTAGGCTTGAGGAACCGCTAATCCCTGAAGACCAAAGTTCGCACATTTTTTCCAGTTATCATGTGGAAATTCCTGAGCCTCGTCCCGTTCAGCACTTCCATCGTTCAGTTCACGCTGGGCAAATTCAATGGTTTTATTTTTAAACTCAAGGTATTCTACAGGCCAGGAAAAATCCATTATTTGTTCAATTTTGACGACTCATTTGTTTCCGATAAAAATCCATACAACTGGACATTTTTTCCAACTGTAGCCTCCCTGTTTTGGGAGGCCAAAAAGAAGATTTCCGCGCTGACACAGTTGATGGTACTGCTTCGCAACATGTCCAGTATGATGTATGATAGAATCTAGAAATTATACTTTATCAATCCTTTAATAAAAAACGGCGTTCCAGGCGTAAAATGAATTTCTTCCACAGGATTTTGCTCAAATTGCAATCTGCTTTCGGTAGCAAACTGTGTTTCTTTCCATTCCTGATTAAATAAATTTTCGATCACAAATCCCAACGTAATTCTTTTCATGGTATAGTTTGCGTTCAAGTCTGCGATGTAATAACCTTCGGCCACAATACTGTTGTCTTCATTCGCTGCACGATCTTTTAGATAACGGAACTGAAGACCTCCGTTAAAATTGTTTTTATTAAAAGTAATACCAGCAGTAGAAGTCAGGCTTGGAGCCAATGGAATAAGGTTACTTCCTTCGGGATCTTCAATACTACGAGCGTGTGCGTAATTGATATCTCCGTTGATAAAAAGCCAGTCTTTCAATTGGTATCTAAAAGTAAAGTCCACTCCATATCTTCTGGTTTTTCCGCTGGGTTCTACCACCCCGGCATCTCCGACGTAGACAAATTCCTGTTGCAGTTGTAAATACCACAATGCCACATTAGTAAAAAGTCGCGGGAACGGTTTAAAATAAGTTCCCAGGTCGACTCCGTAGGCAGCGGGAATAATATTTTCCGTAGCACCTTCCAGAACTACCCGAGTATCATTGCTATGAAAGCCAATCCCGGATTTTAAATAGAGCTGTACTCGATCGTTGGCATTATAAATAACATTAAACTTGGGAGAAAAGGTCGCTTTGGTCTGCGCCTGATCCTCGTATAAAGTTGCCAAGGCATCTACGTAGTTAAATTTGAAATAATCGATTCGTAAACCCGGCTGAAACAACCAGTCTCCGATGTCAAATTCTGCATCCGCAAAAGCATAAAGATTTTTTTCATCCACATCCCCTAGCTGGATATTATTGATGGTCGTTTTACGATTGAGCGTACTGGATAATTCGTTATTATTAATTTGGTCTGCGCGCAATCCAACACCAACTCTAAAAGTAGCACTTAAATCATCACTTAAATAAGTATTGTGGTTCCAGGAGTTTTCAAATCCAAAAATACTACGATTTTCTTTTTGTCTGATCTGATCGCCATTGACGGGATCGTTTAGAAAGAAGGTAAAGTTTGAAAACAATTCAAAATCGTAGCGTGAATAATAAGCATTACTTTTTATAAAAGTATTGTCATTAATAGGTTTGGTTAAAGACATCGCAATATTCGTTCTTCCAGTAAACCCACCTTCGGTATCATCTACGGCACCGAAGCGAGAAATTTCACCCTGATCGACCAGTCGTACCGGAATTTGTCCAGAAGCATCCCATTTGCTGCTAAAGTTAGAAGCAAGAAAAGACAAGCGCGTATTGCCCGGCAACTCACCACTATATTTAGCCATGAAGTTGGTTCGGGAAAAATTTTGTGGCGCATCAAAAGGACCATCTGAAATCAGGTATTCCGTAGCCAGGTAAACGTTGTGTTTTTCGGAATCGAGGAGTTTCAACATTCCAACTGCCCGCTGGGTACCAAACTGTCCCACTTCCAGTGCCACCTGTGACTGTTCCAGTTTGTCTTTTGTTTTAAAATTAACATATCCGGCGGTATTAAAATTACCCTTGTCCGCGTAGTAAGGACCTTTTCCGTAATCAATCAAATCGATGGTTTCAGGAATCACAAAATGCAGATCAGCGTATCCCTGTCCGTGTGCGTGAGAAACCATATTAACGGGCATTCCATCCACAGAAATTTGTATATCTGTACCGTGATCAATATCAAAACCACGCAAGAATATTTGTTCCGCTTTACCGCCACCGGCGTGCTGCCCGATAAAAAGTCCCGGTACCTTCCGCAGGACTTCCTGAGTAGATTTAACGGGAACAGTTTCAACGTCAATCATCGAAATGATATTGGTATTTTTGGTATTTTGTCCTACTACCACCTCACCAAGATCAAAGATAGAAGCCTTTAGCTGGATTCTTTCCAGCTGGTCGAGTTGTTTAATTATATAAATTTTGGGTTCAAATCCAATGTGAATAATCTGAATCGTATCTCCAACCTGCGCACTACGAACGATAAACTGTCCAAGATCATTAGTGTGGGTATGATCGTCGGAATTTTCGTGGAGTATATTGGCTCCATAAATTGGCTCTTGTAATTCCCCGACTACAAGTCCTTTAAAATTTTGGGCAGAAGCGGAAAATAATAATCCGATAAAAAAAATCATGAAGTAAAAAAATCGCATTCGATAATCACATTTAAAACAAGAATCAGGTGAAGTATAACTTTTGAGGTATGTTATTATTTCTTTGAAGATTCTTTGGTTAAAGAATAAATTTATTAAAAAAATTATGCTCAGGTTACTGATATGTACGTAGAAAACCAGTCTTTTGGATTGGATAGATTTTGGTTTAAAGGCCAGGGAATGTTGATAAAATAAATTAAGACACTATGCTTCCTCGTTCCTGATCTATTTAATCGCCATTCCTGAAAATAAAGATGATTCCTGATTCTCAATAAATCGGTATATTCCAATCCAAGAGACCCAGTTTGTACGTAAATATAGCGTGAGGTTTGATGAAAATACCCGTCGGACTTGTTCGTCAAATTGACGTTATTCAATAAATTGACTTAAAACAGAAATTCATCGAGAAACTACTACAAATATTTAATAGAGCCGAGAAGATAAAATTTGGCTGGCTGGCAATTTTGATTTTAATAATGGGTTTACTGGAAGTGGTGGGTGTCGCTTCGATTCTGCCTTTTATGCAACTGATGGCCGAGCCAAATGCGATTGAAAAAAGTAGCTGGCTAAGTTCGGTCTATGAATATTTTCAATTTGAAAGTCCTCGACAGATGTTGATCTATTCCGGGATAGGGATTATTATTTTAATTGGCGTCACCAATATTTTCACTGTTTTTACTACCTGGCTGCAGTATAAGTTTTCGTGGGAAATTGCGCACCATCTGGGTGTCCGTTTACTTCGCACTTATATTTACAAACCCTATGATTTTTATTTAGACAATAACTCTTCCAAGATAAAAGCTTACATTATCAGTGAGGTAGGGAGTTTAACCGGAGGTGTGATTATTCCCATTATCGAAATCTTTTCCCGACTATTTATGTCGATTATTATTTTGTCGATGCTGGTCTTCGTCGATCCTAAAGTAGCCATGGTTATGTTTGGTGGATTGGGCGGTGCCTACCTCATCATCTATCTTTCCCAAAAAAATTATTTAAAAAGAATCGGGACGCACCGAATCAATATGAATCTACTGCGTTATCAGTCTCTACAGGAATTACTCCAAGGTATCAAAACAATCATGGTTTATAATAAAAGAGAATTTTTCTACGATCGCTACCACTACGCATCCAGAGAATTTTCGGATATCCAACCTAAATACAACCTCTTACTTTCCATTCCCCGTAGTTTACTCGAATTTTTGGCTTTTGGAAGTATTCTTGGTGTGACCATTTATCTATATACCGACTCTGGAAATATTCAATCAGCCATTCCCCGGTTGAGTTTATACGCAGTGGCGGGATACCGCTTGTTGCCAGCAATGCAAAAAATCTTTACCGCACTGGCCAAACTGAGACACAACTTCCCGATCGTAAACAAGCTTTACACAGATTTGAAAAAAAGCCATATAGACTATAAGATGAAGGAGCCTGTACGAGCCCTTCCTTTTCAGGAAGCAGTTGTGTTGGATAATGTTAGTTTTAAATATGAAAATGCGACCCGTCCGGTTATTGATCATTTGACCATAGAAATAAAAAAAGGAGAAACGGTTGCGTTTATTGGTTCTACTGGTTCGGGAAAAACAACACTGGTTGATTTATTTGTCGGTCTACTTTATCCAGGAAAAGGTAAGATCATAGTAGATAATACGGCCCTCACAGCAGCAAACATTACACAATGGCAAAAACAACTGGCTTATGTTCCACAGGAGGTTTTTCTCTTTGACGATAGTGTAGCAAGCAATATTACGCTGGGAGTAGCGCAAGAGGCGATTGATTATACACAACTGGAAAAGGCGACCAGACTTTCCGATATTTACGATTTTATCAAGGAAGACTTACCGGAAGGTTTTGATACGAAGATCGGCGAAAAAGGTGTTCGACTAAGTGGTGGTCAGCGTCAACGACTTGGCCTGGCCAGAGCACTCTACCAGTCTCCTGCGGTGCTTGTTCTCGACGAAGCCACCAGTGCGCTGGACAGCATTACCGAAAAGAGTATTATCGAATCGCTAAAAAAATTACCACAAGACCTTACTACGATCATCATTGCGCACCGACTTTCTACGGTCAAACATGCTGATTGTATTTATATTCTGGACGAAGGAAAAATCATCGCAAAGGGAACGTACGATTCGCTCGTTGACTCCAACAAGTCCTTCCAAACTATGGTAAAACTTTCTTAAAATAATCATTTAATGAGACGAACTTTCAAACAAACCTTCACTTTATTTTTTATTGCTTTCTTTTTATTACTAGCTGGAAAAAGTAGCGCGCACGCTCCCGACCAGAGTTATTTATACTTGAGAATTTACAAGGATGCGATCGGCGGTCGTTTTGAGATGACTGCCAAGGATATGAACAAAGCGATTGGCTTGAATCTACCCGACCGTCTAAATATGGACATTATTCAGCCACACCTGGAAACCATCTATACTTATTTAAAAGAACGATCAGATTTTAAATCGGATACGGGTACGCAATATACCGTACGTTTTGTAGAGCCTACAGTTTTGAATTTAAAAGAAATGGAAGATTTTGTCCGGTTTCACTTTGAGCTGGACGGGGTGGACGTTGTTCCGGAAAATCTGGACATATTTTATAATGTCATGTTTGACAAAGACCCTATTCACCGGGGTATGCTCATCATTGAGTACAACTGGAAACTGGGCATTGTTGACAACGAGGCTTTGTTTTCAAATGTTTATAGTCCGGGCAATACGCAGCAAACGCTCTCTCTTTCGGAAGCTTCAATCTGGAAAGGATTTGTGGCCCTCGTCAAGTTGGGTATCTGGCATATCTGGATCGGACTGGACCATATTTTGTTTATCGTGGCGTTGATTCTCCCGGCGGTTGTGCGTAGAAAAGAGGAGGATATTCCCCTTTCTTTTTCTACGGCCAAGGATGGTTGGTATCCGGTGGAACGTTTTAAACCTGCTTTTTTCTATATTCTAAAAATTATCACTTTTTTTACCATTGCGCATTCAATTACGCTGGCTTTAGCTGCTTTGGATATCATCAATTTACCTTCCTGGCTCGTAGAATCGATCATTGCCTTTTCTATTGCTTTAGCCGCACTGCATAATATCAAGCCGCTCATAAAAGGTAAAGAGTGGTTGATCGCTTTTGGTTTTGGCTTATTTCACGGATTTGGTTTTGCCAGTGTTTTGGGTGAAAAAGGATTGAGTGGCGACTATATGATTTTGTCTTTACTTGGGTTTAACCTTGGAGTAGAGATCGGACAGGTATTAATTATTTGTATGATCTTTCCGGTGCTCTTTTTAATTCGTCGCTTAAAATTTTATCCGGCGGTAATTAAATACGGTTCTATTGTGTTGATTTTCATTGCCATGTATTGGTTTGTGGAAAGAGCGTTTGGAATAGAATTAGCGTGGGGAGCATATTTGGGATTGTGATGAATTGTTAAGGAATGGCGATTAAATAGATTGAGATAAAAGGCGAAATATTTTTTCATCAATCAAGGCGCTAAAATGGGCGTTATGCACAGCATAATAACCATTTTAGTAACCCTGCCCGATCTGACAATCTGTCCGGCGGGGAAGAGTGATGGAAAAAGAGGAAGCATAGTGTCTTAATTTATTTTATCAACATTCCTAAATCGCTTCGCTTGTTGAGAAGTTGTCTTCGGCTTTGCTCGGGGACACTGATTAAAAACTTAAAAAATGTCTAACGAAAAAGATCAAAAGACCAAACCGTCTTTGCTGGGACAATGGAAAAACCGAAAGCAGCAAACGGAAGCAGCCAATGATATTATAGCGAGAACGGCAACGGATCAACTCATTCCTGCGGCTGGTCAGCAGCGGCTTTGGTTTTTGCAGCAGCTTTATCCCGAGAATCCTTTTTATCAATATGCACATGTTTATAAAATTAATGGAAAGCTAGATACGGATCGGCTGATCGAAAGTTTTCAGTTATTAATTGATCACCACGAAATATTACGAAGTAACTTTAAATCAACCAACGAATCAGTCGTTATCACTATTCAGGATCAAGCGACTATTCCTGCTCAGATTCTGGATCTAACAAAAATTGAGGAGGGTCGTAGAAAAGAGCAGACCAGCGAGGTGACTACTGCTTTTTCCCGTCGAACTTTTGACCTGGAAAAAGACGTACTTCTCCGGCTTTTAATTCTAAAAATTTCGCCAACAGAACATCATCTGATTCTTTCCATTCATCATATCATTGGTGATCGGGCTTCGTTATTACTCATCAACGAAGCAGTTTTTAATCATTATAAAAATCTTTCTCGGCAGCAACCCATTGTCCATCCGACGCAAAAAATTCAGTATCCTGATTATGCGCTTTGGCAACAAAAACAAAAAATAAAACCTGCCGATGTTAATTACTGGATGCAACAGCTGGAGGGAACATTACCAATTCTGGCTTTGCCGCTAGATGCGCCACGACCAAAAACCGCTACCTATCGAGGGGCGACGATTAGCCGAAATATTTCTTCCGAAAAATCTGACAAGATAAAAGCACTGGCCAATAAATCAGGTGTAACCCCTTACGTTTTATTATTATCTGCTTTTAAAATTTTGCTATTCAGATATAGTCACCAAACAGATTTACTGGTCGGCACGCCTTTTAGCAATCGGGATAAAACGGTACTCGAAAAACTGATTGGCTTTTTTAATGAAACACTGGTCATCCGAACACAATTATCTGAAAAAGAGACCTTTAGCCAACTGGTAAAAAAAGTAAAAGAGACAACGCTCAACGCGCTGGCTCATAAGAATATGCCTTTTGATGAACTGGTTCGTCGGTTACAACCCGAACGGCACGACAATATCAATCCCGTTTTTCAGGCGATGTTTTTGTACAACAACGCGGCAGAAATTTCAGATCCGGAACTCGACTTCACAATCAAAGATCAATCCCTTGACCTGGGTGTCGCAAAATTTGATTTAACACTCTTTGTCAACGAAAAAAAGACACAGTTAGAAACAACCATTGAATACGCAACGGATATTTTTTCAGCGACGACCATCGAAACAATGCTCGAACATTTAGAAAATATTTTAACAGAAGTCATAAAAAATCCGGAAGCTGACATCGCTAAAATTTCACTACTAAACGTCGCAGAAATAAAACGGATTACGGAAGACTGGAATCAGACCACTACGGAAATGCCCGCGTACAATGCTATTCACCAACGCATTACGGAAGTAGCTAAAAATAATCCGGACGCGACAGCGGTTGTTTTTGAAAAGGACGAATTAACTTATCGTCAACTCAACGAGCAGGCAAATCAAGTCGCGCAATTACTGCTACAAAATGATTTAGAAAAAAATCAGGTGGTTGGATTGTTGGCAGATCGTAGTGTGGATATGGTCGTCGGAATTTTAGGAATTTTAAAAGCGGGAGCAGCCTATCTTCCGCTCGACCCCACCTATCCTGCCGAGCGAATTGAGTATATGATCAGGGATGCCGGCGTAGCCATTCTATTATCACAGGATCACTTAATTAAATCAGTAAAAAATGATACCATCACGGTCCTTGGTTTTCAGGAAGCACGAGCGATTCAGGAAGATCGCTTTATATCATTGCCGATCGTAAATACGCAACAAATGGCTTACCTGATTTACACTTCCGGTAGTACCGGACAACCCAAAGGGGTTCCCATTAGCCACAAAAATCTTTTACATTCTACCTTCGCTCGCTTTTCTTTCTATCCGAAAAACCCATCTGCATTTTTATTGTTATCCTCTTTTTCATTTGATAGTTCTATTGTAGGAATCTTCTGGACTTTGTGTAGTGGTGGTAAATTGGTATTGCCGCAGCGTAGAATAGAACAGGACATTTCGATGTTAAGTTCTTTGATTTTTAAACATCAAATTAGCCATACTTTATTGTTGCCTTCTTTGTACGCGATGGTTCTCGATTATGCTACTGCCGACACCCTGGCATCGCTCCGCAATGTTATGGTCGCCGGAGAAGCCTGTCCTGTTTCGCTGATAGAAACGCATTATAAAAAACTACCGAAGACAGAATTGTACAACGAATACGGTCCAACGGAAGCGAGTGTCTGGTGTATTGCACATAAAATCAGCCCCGACGAAAAACAATATGTTCCCATTGGTAAAGCCATTCCCAATACCGAGATTTATATTCTGGATAAACATCGGCAAGCGGTTCCCATCGGAGTGTCCGGAGAGATTTACGTGGGTGGTCCGGGCTTATCCGAAGGCTATCTTGGTCGTCCGGAATTGAGTAAATCCCGTTTTGTTCCGCACCCTTTTAAACCAGAAAAATTTGTTTATCGAACCGGCGATCTGGCCCGATACCATCCGGATGGGTTGATAGAATTTTTAGGTCGAGTAGATCAGCAAGTAAAGATCAGAGGATTTCGGGTCGAGCCAGAAGAGATTCAAAAAGTGATGTTAGAAAGTGACTTGGTGCGGGAAGCGCTGGTCGTGGTTACCGAAAAAAAATCGGGAGGAACCAAACAATTGTCCGCTTACTTTGTCACAGAAGCCAACGCAAATTTGGCCGAAATTCAACATTTTCTGGAAGGTCGTTTGCCCAATTATATGGTCCCTGCAGTAATGGTTCCATTAAAAGAATTTCCAAGGTTGCCCAATGGAAAAATTGATCGGAACAAGTTACCGGAACCAACCGCGAACATCGGAACAAGCGATACCTATACCGCTCCTTCCAATCCACTGGAAACTAAACTGGTTGCCGTTTGGGAAGCCGTTTTAGCAACCCATCCGGTAGGAATTCACGATAATTTTTTTGCGATTGGTGGTGATTCTATTTTGAGTATTCAAATTGTATCGAAAGCAAGAGCCGCGGGAATTTCACTAAAACCCAATCAGTTATTTGAGTATCAGTCCGTGGCTGCACTGGCAAAAAGTATTGTCGCAGCGACATCTTCGGCGCAACCAAAAGTGGTGGAAATCATCCCGGTTGAGAATCCAGTGGAAGCACCACTCTCCTATTTACAAAATGCTTTTTTATTTAATCATCAACGTAGTAAACAGGATCAGGGACAATTGCCTTTAGAATTTGAAATCAGTGGAACGATAGACATTCCCCTGTTTCAAAAAGCATGGGCCGACAGCGTCCAGCGACACGATGCCATGCGCGCACAGATACAAACGAATCCCGGCAGTCAACCCATTCAGGTAATTTCAGCAAATGCAGCACTCAGTTGGCAGATTCTGGATTGGTCAAAAAGTTCAGAGGCAGACCAGGTAGCTAAACTAAAAGCGCTTCGTACACTGGAAGAAAATACGCCATTGAATTTGGCAATGGCGCCCGTATCAAGAATGCATTTAATTAAGTTGAGTGATAAAAAATCTCTTTTATTTTGGGTCTGCCACCATATCTTTTTAGACGGTTGGTCTTGTGGAATTGTCTTAAAAGATGCGCTCCGTTTTTACGAAGGACGGCGCACCGAACAACCATTGATATTACAACCACTGCCCAATTATCCCGCTTTTTTACAATGGCAACAAGCACAAGATGATCAAACTGCAAAAGAATACTGGAAAGAAGAAATGGACGAATTTAGTCATCCTCTTTTATTCAAAACAAATGAGCTATCTAAACTTACGGCCCCTGTTTTTTTAGATGACACACTTATTTTTACTAAAACAGAGAGTACAGAATTGCGTGCTTATTGCCAAAAAAACGAGATTGCGTTAAGTACTTTATTTCAGGGTTTATGGGCCTTCCTGTTAGGTCAATATTTTCAAACCACGGATATAACTTATGGACTGACGGTAAGCGGTCGTTTTACAGCATATCCGGAAGCAGATAAAATAAGTGGTTTGTTTATGAATATTTTACCAAATCGTTTTACACTTTCCGAATCTATTTATTTTTCTGAATGGTTAAAAGAAATACAGCGTAACCAGGGACAAAAAAATACGTTTGACAGTTTCTCTTTTGAAGAAATAAAGTCAGCGATTAACTGGCCATTGCATAGCGAATTATTCCACAGTTTATTTGTTTTTGGAAATTTTTTAAAAGACCGACTGACGATTGGTACACTGACCATCGAAGATTTTAAAGGTGGTTTTTCCTCTACTTATCCATTGACCATCCGGATAAATCCTACCCAGGCAATTGAAGTCAACTGGCGCTTTGACAGTACCATCGTTTCAAAAGAAGTAGTTCAATATTTTAAAACCAATCTTCAGGCTCTCGGTCGTTTGCTCACCGTAGATGATGGTAAATCACTTAGAATAAGTCAACTCATTCCTGCGATGCCCGCGAAAATAAAACGTGCGGAAGTACATGCGCTCGTTGCTTCTGGCGTCTCTGTTCAACTCGATTCAAAAAATTATATTGCTCCCCGAAACCAGGAAGAAATGGACCTCGTAAAAATTTGGGAAACCTTATTTGGCCTACAAAAAATCGGTACCCATGATAATTATTTTGAACTGGGTGGAAATTCTTTACTAGCCATTCAGCTATTTGCGGAGATAGAAAGAAAAATGAAAACAGTGCTCCCGCCCGCTACTTTATTTCAGCATCCTACCATTGCCCAAATCGCTCAGTTGATTAATGGAGACCCGGCGATATCGGAAGCAGCGACGTCCCTTGTTCCATTACGGATCGAAGGAAACAAGTCTCCTTTATTTTGTCTGCACGGAGGTGGTGCACACGTTTTCTTTTATCAGGGTTTGTGTAAAAATTTATCGGAAGACCAACCTGTTTATACGTTGCAACCTCCGGGTCTGGATGGAGTTGGCACCCGGCATCAGTCGATTGAGGAAATGGCCGCGCATTATGTAGAAGAAATTCAACAAGTGCAGCCCGATGGTCCTTATCACCTATTGGGTACTTGTTTTAGTAATGCGGTTGCGTTGGAAATGGGCAATCAATTATTGGCGGAAGGGAAAAAAGTAGCAAAATTATTTATTATTGATTCAGCGCCAGTCCATTTGTTCGGGAATGACGCATCAGGTAAAAACAAAACATTTTCCCGCTTTTATGATATGTTGAAACGAGGAGATTTTCAGCGAATAAAAAGTAAATTGGTTCGTCGTTTTCAATCCCGTCCGGCGGAAATACCAACTGCGTTGACGACCGAAAGTGAATCAGAAAAAAATCTGCGACTCACCATTGACTCGCTTAATACGATGTACGCCAATTACCATTGGCAGCCTTATAACGGAAAAATTATTTTTATTCGGAGCACAGAATTTCATAATAGAACAGATAAAAATTATCACTTGACGCAGTGGAATAAACTGGCGAAAGAAGGTATTGAGTTGCACGTGGTTCCGGGGCATCATCTTAGTTTGTTTGAGGAGCCGGAAGTGCGAGGGTTGGCGGAGAAGGTAGGGGAGGTTATTTGATTTTGAAATTTCTTAGGGATACATTACTTGGATGTTCAATTCCTAAGCTTGACTTTGCTATTTTTATTAAACAGTAGATATTTACATGTAAGCATTTTACTTTTTATAGTTCATTTAAAGCAAGAACCATTTCGTTCATCAAGTAAAGTTTAGAAAGAATACTAGTTTAATAAAACTAAAACTTTTAACAAGTATTTTTTCAGCGCTTATTAATAGTTTAAATTTTAAATTAAAAACCAATTAAATTACTTCCATTTTGTAGTAGTATTTTTAATATTAAATAACTGATAATCAACATTTTATTTTTTCAATGATGTAGTTTTCCTTTGTTTAATCTAGCTGCACAAAGTAGT
>ENA-ORXR01000710-ORXR01000710.1-marine-metagenome-genome-assembly--contig:-NODE-710-length-41554-cov-12.641199_pt1 | contig 41554 bp, 45 predicted proteins | sample MGYA00237866_ERZ511479 | MGnify/ENA metagenome assembly ERZ511479
AGCCACGAAACTGGAATGGACCAAAACCAGCGATCCCATTCCGCATGGCGGCTTGAAGATAAGGCTTTATCAGACGGGCGGTATTTAACTTTTGCCAGCCATCAAAGTCTATTTCAAACTATCCACAAAAGCCGTGAGATCCTCGAATTTATCAAAGACATGCGTAATTTCCCCGTCAGCGCGTTTGACAACGAACCGGGCCGGTAACTTCACGGCCTTTCTGGTTATTGTTTCAGGGGGATTTAGCGTTTCGCCTTCTACCACTCGCACAGGTGTTTTCACAACGCGGACATTTCCATTTATCCGCTCTAGGGGGCTGTTCGGTATCGTGCGCGTCTCAGTTCGTTCAGCTGTTCTAACAACGCGTCGAGGCTCCTCTTTTGTCACGGCCGGTATGTTCTGAGCCTTGACGGCTGCCGGCGTTATGACCGTGCCATCTAACATATAGACCGGCTCTGTAAGATAATACTCGGTTCTCGCCGGTTCCGACACGATAATTTCCGTGATGGTTTCATATTCTGCGGGGATCGTGACGAGTTCGGTTAGTGTCTCAGGCTGGTCACTGAAGTCTTGGCCTGTATCTCTAACCCATTCATATTCGGCAGGGAGGAGGATTAAAGGCGTCATGCCGTGCACGATAATGACCTCCGTAAGGGTCTCATACACGGCTGGGATAATTTCGATGCTCCAGCCTTCGCCGATACCGTATGCTCCGCCTTTGGAGCCGTCATGCCAAGACGCGAGACCGGAAATGTGGCTCGTGTCTTTTTGCGGCGGCGGCTCGGCCGCATGAACACACTGCGCGACTCCGATGAGGAGCAGTGCAAAGAGGGTTGGCTGTGTAAATTTGATCAATATCCGCAAGGCGATATTTCCCCTTTAAAATTAAGTTACGGAAGTAAGACGTATCAGAAACGCTAATCCTTGGGTCCGGGTTGAGTTTTAGGCCGTGGATCAAACAGGGCCTCTCATCTGTCATCCTGAGACACGCCTTAATAAAGGTGAGGCTATGGCTGATCCAGCCATGCGTTGAACCGATCCTCCCAATCTTCTTGAGGGTCGGTTTCATCACGACGCTCTTTAAGTGGATTGGAATTGGGGTCGGGCTGACCAGGCGTGGCGGCGGATCCCAATGTAGCCTCACGCGGTACGTTGTTATCCTTTATTCGACGCCAAAAACCTTCAACGGATATACCTTTACCTTTGGCGGTGGAGTCTGCAGGCTTGTTCATATTATCACCACGGGTTGCATTTGTTATGTCGTGATGAAGACCTCGCGCTTAATGAAGACTGAACGTCTTCAAATGTCCCCGGGCGAAGCTCTCGCCAAAGATTTGCGGTCGGCAGACACCTAAAACCCACGTTTTTCTCAAACTCTTTCCGTTATTCGAAAAAGTAGCTTTAAATAGCCTTTTTAGCTCTCTTCCATCGAAAAAACTGTTTTACCCGAACAGCTTCGCTTTTCGGCGCTCCACTGCATTTGACGCCCTGCGTCAAATACTGGCGTTACGCGTCCCTCAATCCAAAAAACATAATCCGCACCTCACCCCTTTGGCCCTATATTTAAATTGTTCTTCTGGGCGCTGGACAGGTTAGCGCTTTCTGACTGGTCCGGGAGACGGCAGGGTTGAGCATTTGGGGTTTAGTTCCCAGACTGTGCCGGACCTTTTGTGGTGAGAGACGACCTCTGGGTGTTGAACCGGGGTACTCGAAAATCTGAAAAGATTTTCGTTTGCGTGACCGGAACGCTTAACTGAGGGACCCCCGACCGTCACACCAAAAACTGCTGTCGCAAGGTTAGCTTTTGCGTAAAACAACTATTTCATTCGGTCTCCGTCGTAGAGGCCAACCTTGCGAACAGTCCTTTATCAGGAACCGCACGCCCGCTGTCTCCAAGATGAGCAGTAAGCGATAGCGCCTGTCCAAATTTCAACTCATAGGAAAGGCTGTCTCATGGGACGCAAATCTTTTAATTCAAAACAAAACTATCTCGCAGCGAGTTCTCTCAAGCCTAAGAAAATATCGCGCGATGTGAGCTTGGCTGACCAAATTATGGAAACAAAGCTGCGCAGTGAGCAGGCGAAACTGAAACTGCTGGAGGCGGAGCTTCCAACTGAAGACGTCAAATATATGCGGTATGAAGATATGCCGCCGCCAACGCCGGAGCAGGAAGCGGAATTTGATCGGGAGTTTCAAAAGATTTTGGATGAGTTATTTTCCGAGCCTTCCGGCCCTTAGGACAGACAAACCGTGCAGGACTGGTTGATTGAGCAAGGCGCGAGTATACCCGATCTCCCGGAATGGAAAGTGCCGCTTTATTTGGAGAGGTGGGTTTGCGAGTAGGGCATGGCCATGTTCGTCTCAGGAAATTTCCGGCTTCCACTTTACAGCCGAGCGTAACTCAGTCAGGAGGCGCCCCATGAAATATATCGGTTATGTCTTATTACTTCTAAGCGGCGTCGCAGGCTATTTGGGCGTGCGGGTCGTATATGTCGTTTTGTTCGCCTTAGTCTCGGCCTTTGCGTTTGCGACGGCGCGGCGGAAGATTCTAAAAGAAACGCCGCAAGCGCCGGATCAGAATATGCTGATGGACGGGGCCTATCTGTTTTTGGGGCAGCTGCTGATTATGTTCGCTATTTATTTGCTGGGTGTTTTCATTGCGAGTCCGGGCGGGGATCTCTTTGCTGACTTTCTGACAGGGAAGCAGCTTGGACCGGACGGCGCGACTTCCGAATAGCCTCAAACGCGAAGACGCCGACGCCGAGCCAAATGAAGGCAAAACACCACGCATGCGCCGTCGTGAAAGCCTCGCCAAAATAGATCGCGCAGCCAAATTGCATCGTCGGCCCGATATATTGCAAGATGCCCAAGGTAGAGAGCGCAATACGCCGCGCGGCAAAGGCGAAGGCGAGAAGCGGCAGCACCGTTAGAGGTCCCGCCAACATAAGGAGCATGTCCGTCTCTCGGCCATTTGCGCCCCACGCCAGCGTGCCATTTTGCTGAAAGACGAAAAGGACGATGGCCGCGGGCACAAACAGCACGAGGACCTCGATGAACAATCCCGGCATTGCGCCAATATTGATCTGCTTCCGCAAGACGCCATATATTGCGAAACTGACGGCGAGAATGAGCGAAATGGCGGGGAATTGGCCGCCATGAATTGTTAGAATCAGCACGCCAATAACGGCGAATAATATGGCGAGGCCTTGGAGCTTGGAGAGCTTTTCTTTGAAAAAGACGACACCGACGAGAACGTAAATGAGGGGGTTGATGTAATAGCCGAGGCTGCCTTGGAAAATTTGTTCGATTTGGATGGCCCAAATATAGACGCCCCAATTCAAGGCCAAGGCCAGCGCGGCGATCGTCAGCAATCCGACCGTACGTGGGTTAGCTAGGGCTTTAAGGGTTTCGCCGATTTGCTTGCGAAAAAGAAGGATCAGAAAACCAAACGGCACAGACCAGACTATTCTGTGAGAGAGAATTTCCAAAGCAGGAACATGCTTGGTCGCCACGAAATAAATCGGGAACAGCCCCCAGATCAGATAGGCGGTCAGGCCCGACAGCAGGCCCGCTTTATTGTCGCTCATTTGCGTGGTTTCGGGGGCAGGGCTCATAGTCTGCGCATGTCACCAACGGCGCGCCATGCCAACCTCTATTTAGGGCTTCAATGGTGACGCTATGGCTTGACACTCTCGCTAAACTCGCTAGGTAGCGCGCTTGAATTACGGGAAGGTGTGGAGCCGCCGTTGTAATCGCTACCTCGTGTGAGGTGAGCCGGCCCACGTCAAACGATGAAAGGACGCCTTATGTCTAAGCGTCACTCTGCAAAATATAAGATCGATCGCCGTATGGGCGAAAACATTTGGGGACGTCCTAAGTCTCCGGTGAATAAGCGGTCTTACCCTCCGGGACAACATGGTCAAAACCGCCGCGGAAAACTCTCCGATTTCGGTACGCAGCTTCGCGCCAAGCAAAAGCTTAAAGGCTATTACGGCAACATCACGGAAAAACAGTTCCGCCGTACTTATGACCAAGCGACACGGATGAAGGGCGATGCGTCTGAAAACCTGATTGGTTTGCTCGAGCGCCGTCTTGACGCTGTTGTTTACCGCGCGAAATTTGTGCCAACCGTGTTTGCGGCGCGTCAGTTCGTCAATCACGGCCATGTTCTCGTGAACGGCAAAAAGGTCAACATCCCGTCTTACCGCTGTAAAGAAGGCGACGTCATCGAAGTTCGCGAGAAGTCGCGCACAATGGCATTGGTTTTGGAAGCGCTGGAGTCGTCTGAGCGTGAAGTCCCGGATTACATTTCAGTTGATCCAAAGGGCATGCAAGCAACATTCGCGCGGACGCCGTCTTTTGACGAAGTGCCGTATCCGGTTGTTATGGAACCAAATCTGACCGTGGAATTCTATTCTCGCTAGAGAAACCCATCAGAAATAATTTTAAGAACCTGCCTCGACTCGGAGGCGGGTTTTTTTGTGCCTTCTATAATGAAGGATTGGTCGTCAACATTTGGGACGCCAAGGAATTATATTCTTTCCCAGATAATACGATAGCTATCTGTCTCGGCCAAGCTTTCGACTTCGTGCGAAAATGAAAAAATCACTCACTGCCCAATTTAAAGGTAGCAATTCCGTGCCCCGCCTGTTTTCGATTTTAAATCCGTTAGGACTGTGCAGTTAAAAATCCCTACAACCAAAATTTTCTTAAATTGAACAATATCTAGCTGCAGCATTGTTATAAGCGGAACATCATATTTTATCTGAATTTGTTCCCCGCGTCGCATATACGACCGATCTCGGGCGAATAGGCTATTGTAATAGGGACCTGGGAGTTTTTCGAAAACTGTGGGGTCATCTGGTTCAAAATCATTGATATTAATCGGAATGGTTTTGGACTCGTTCGCTAATCTCAACGTCTTCCTGGGGAGGATAATTTAGGCACAAAATGCATGGCCATAAAATACATGAAGCCTGCAAATGAAATAGCGAAGGCTGTAAAAATCCCGCGGGGAAGACTCATCCGCTTTTTCGCGATTTGGGGGGAGCGTATATTCCGCTCGTAATCTCTGCTTGTTTGCAGCGTTACCCGTGAAAAAGACGTTGAAGTCGCCCGTTGCCCTAAGCTGTAGGGTCCTTAGCGCCGAGATATTGGTACGGCGTCAAGGATACTTCAATTCGTCTATTTTTTTCTACGGAGTCGTGGTTTCGACGCCCTTTTCGGTCAACAGCGATTTGAGTTCGCCGTTCTCGAACATTTCTTTGACGATGTCGCAGCCGCCAATAAATTCGCCTTTAACGAAAATCTGAGGAATTGTCGGCCAATTATTAAAGTCCTTGATGCCTTGGCGAATGTCCATATCCTCAAGCACGTTGACGCTCGCATAGTTCACGCCAAGATAATCAAAAACTTGAACGACGGTCGACGAAAACCCACATTGCGGAAAAACAGGCGTGCCTTTCATGTAAAGGACCACATCGTTTTCACTTACGGTTTTCTGGATTTTTTCTTGTGCTGACATTTCGGTCTTCCTGTAGAATTCTAGCCATCAGATGGGGAGAGATAGGCGAGTTTCAACCCGTTAGCGTTCAGCTATCCGGGGTCAATGTCTCAAGTGCAAGCGCGTGAAGCACGCCGCCCATTTTGCCTTTCAACGCCGCGTAAACCATTTGATGTTGTGCCACTCGGGATTTGCCGACGAACGCCGCGCTCGTCACGACCGCTTTCCAGTGGTCATTATCGCCCGCGAGGTCAGTCATCTCAATAATCGCGTCCGGCAAGGCGTCCTTGATCATGCTGACGATTTCCTCTTCGCGCATTGCCATGTTTAGCTGTCTCCGGACATGAGATTTGGCAGCCAAGCTTCGTTCGCAGCTTTTAACTCATCGAGCGCCACATCAAATGCGCCGTCTGCGGCAATTCGGTCGCCGCCGACTTTCCCAACGATTTGCGCAGGAATTCCCTTGGCTTTTGCCGTCGCAATCACCGGGTTCACGGAATTTTTGTCAACCGCCAGAAGGTAACGGGCTTGATCTTCGCCGAAGAGCCAGCCATGTCGTTCGCCGTTCAACGGCGCGGAGAGCGTAACGCCAAATCCGCTTCCGAAAGCCATTTCGCACGCTGTAACAGCGAGGCCGCCATCAGAAAGATCGTGCACGGCCGTCACGCGCCGGTTCCGAATGAGTTTTCGTACATAATCACCGTTTAGCTTCTCTATCTCGAGATTGACCGGAGGCGGGGCTCCATCTTCTCGAGAAAGAATCTCGGACAGGTAAACAGATGCGCCCAACCAGCCGGAGGTCTCGCCAATGAGAATGAGCGTATCACCGTCTTGCGCGCCGGCTAATGTTGCGAACTGATGTAGATCAGGGATTAGACCAACGCCGCCAACAGCGGGTGTTGGCGGAATAGCTTGTCCATTGGTCTCGTTATAAAGTGAAACATTTCCGGAGACGACCGGATAGTCTAAGGCGCGGCAAGCTTCGTTCATGCCTTCAATCGCGCCGACAAATTGGCCCATTATCTCCGGGCGTTCAGGATTCCCGAAATTCAGGCAATCTGTAATCGCAATTGGATCGGCGCCAACGCAGGTTAGGTTTCTCCAGGTTTCAACGACGCATTGCTTGCCGCCTTCATAGGGGTCGGCCTGAACGTAACGGGGCGTACAATCAGTTGTAATCGCGACGGCTTTCTTGGAATTGTGAATGCGAACGATAGCCGCATCCCCACCGCTTTGGCTGCTATCCACCGTGTCGGCCATAACGTGGCGATCATATTGCTCCCAGATCCAACGTTTCGAAGCAATGTTTGGTGACGTCATGATACGCAGAAGCGCATCGTCGTAATCTTGCGTTTCGTGGATATCAGCGGCAGCCAATACGGGCTGTGGCGGCGTCTTGACGTGTGGGCGGTCATAATTGGGCGCGTCATCCGCCAGAGGTGAAATAGGGATGTCGCAAACCTTTTTACCGTGATGCTTCAGCACCAGGCGGCCCGTGTCCGTTGTCGTCCCGATGTGGGCAACGTCCAACTCCCATTTTTCGAATACATCAAAGGCGAGCTGCTCTTTGCCGGGCTGTATGACCATCAACATCCGTTCCTGAGACTCTGACAGCATCATCTCATAAGGCGTCATATCCGGCTCGCGCTGCGGAACATGGTTTAGGTTCAGCTCAATACCAACGCCGCCTTTATCCGCCATTTCAATAGAGGAGGAGGTGAGGCCTGCTGCGCCCATATCCTGAATCGCAATGATGGCGTCTGTTGCCATCAGCTCAAGACAGGCTTCAATGAGGAGTTTTTCAGTGAACGGGTCGCCAACCTGGACGGTTGGGCGTTTCTCTTCGCTGTCATCGTCAAACTCGGCGGACGCCATCGTCGCTCCGTGAATACCGTCGCGGCCCGTTTTAGATCCAACGTAGAAAATGGGATTGCCGACGCCCTTGGCCGCCGAGTAAAAAACGTTATCCGTGCGCGCGAGGCCGACGCACATCGCGTTAACGAGAATGTTGCCGTTATAGCCTTTGTGGAAATTGGTTTCACCGCCGACTGTCGGTACGCCAACGCAGTTGCCGTAACCGCCGATACCGGCGACGACGCCGCTGACAAGACTGCGGGTTTTCGGGTGAGTGGGTTCGCCGAAGCGTAGCGCATTCATAAGCGCTATAGGCCGCGCGCCCATCGTAAAGACATCGCGCATGATACCGCCGACACCTGTCGCCGCGCCTTGGTAGGGCTCGATATAGGAAGGATGGTTATGGCTTTCCATCTTGAAGATGATCGCATCGCCATCATCAATATCGATAACGCCGGCATTTTCGCCCGGGCCTTGGATGACGCGTTCGCCCTTAGTTAAAAATTTAGCCAAGTGACGTCGTGAGGATTTATAGGAGCAATGCTCCGACCACATGACGGAGAAAATTCCAAGCTCGTTCAAATTCGGCTCCCGCCCTAAGCGATCGAGAATAATCTCATACTCGCTTTCGGACAGGCCGTGTTCTGCGATAATTTCTGCTGTTATTTCAGACTTTTTACGAGCCATCTTAAAGTGTCTCCAAGATGGATTTGAATAGGTCTATGCCATCTGTTCCGCCGTGAAGCGGATCAATCGCTCTTTCGGGGTGAGGCATCATGCCGAAGACGTTTCCGCCTTCATTAACTATGCCTGCAATATCATTCAGGGACCCGTTCGGATTGTCGTCATAGCGAAAGAGTACACGGCCGTCTTTTTCAATCCGATTGAGAACATCTTTTTCAGCGAAGAAGTTTCCGTCATGATGCGCGATAGGAAAAATGACTTCAGCATTTTTTTCATATTTAGACGTGAAGCGAGAGTCCGTCGTTTCAACTTTCAATTTTTGTGGCCGGCACACAAATTTCAAATTCTTATTTCTCATCAACGCGCCGGGAAGCATGCCGGCTTCGGTTAAGATTTGAAACCCATTGCAAAAGCCGGCAACGGCCATGCCGCGCTCAGACTTTGCCTTAATGTCTTGCACAATCGGGGACCGGGAGGCGATAGCGCCGCAGCGTAGGTAGTCCCCATATGAAAACCCGCCGGGCATGACGACGAAACCCACGCCTGCCGGCAGTTCAGTTTCGCGATGCCAAACCATGAGAGGCTTTCGGCCTGTTAGTTTTTCCAATGCGACTGCGGCATCGCGATCACAATTGGAAGCGGGAAAGCGGATAACTGCGGTTTGCATATTTTAATCTGCCGTCACAATTTCAATACGGTAGTTTTCAATAACCGTATTTGCGAGTAATTTTTCGCACATTGATTTGACGCGTGCCTCTGCGGCTTCAGCATCCGTGTCCTTTAGTGTAAGTTCAATAACCTTACCCTGGAGAGCGTTTTCGACTTCATCAAAGCCTAGGTCATTTAAAGAACGGGCAATTGTTCGTCCCTGGGGGTCCAGAACGCCGGGTTTGAGTCCGACATATACAAGGGCTTTCATCTGCTTATCCTTTAATCGTCATTCGACACAACCGAGAGGTTCGGCGCGCTTTTATTATTAGCTTCTTTGAGAATGCCGAGTCGTGTGGCAACCTCGGTGTAAGCTTCGGTGACTTCGCCCAGATCCCGGCGGAAACGGTCCTTGTCCATCTTTCGGTCCGTCTCGCGGTCCCACAAGCGGCAACTGTCCGGGCTTATTTCATCTGCCAACACGACTTGGTGCGCCATTGAACCGCTTTCAAGCTGAACATCTAAACGCCCAAATTCGATCTTAAAATCGATAAGCTTGATACCAATCCCGGCAAACATACCTTGTAGATAATCATTTATGCGCAAGGTCATGGCAATCATTTCGTCAACCTCGGCGTGGGTGGCCCAACCAAAGGCGTGGATATGTTCTTCTGCAATGAGAGGGTCGCCAAGATCATCACGTTTCAGGCAAAATTCGACGACGGCACGGGGAAGCTTTGTGCCTTCCTCCATGCCCAATCGTTTCGCCATCGTTCCTGCGGCGACATTTCTACAAATGACCTCGAGTGGAATGATCTCGACCTTTTTGATCAGCTGTTCACGCATGTTCAAACGTTTGATGAAATGGGTCGGTATTCCGATTTCGCCCAATCGGATCATAACGAATTCGCTGATGCGGTTATTCAATACGCCTTTACCATCAAGGATAGCTTTTTTCTGCGCGTTGAAGGCCGTTGCATCGTCTTTGAAGTATTGCACAAGCGTGCCAGGCTCAGGGCCTTCATAAAGAATCTTGGCTTTGCCTTCATAAATCTGCTTGCGACGGCTCATTCTGCGGCTCCGGCAAATGGATATGCGAGTCAGCCTCGCGTCCCGTTGGCGGTCCTTAACCCTTAGATGGCTGCGTAACAATGAGAACAAGCTTAGATTTTGGGGATATTGCAGCTTGAAGCGAGGTGAAGGCGTACATAAATGGTGATAAACAAAGATTCACACTTTGAGGATACGAAAATGTCGACTTTTGATGAACGCGGAAACGCACAAGAAGCCAAATACGTGATGGACGCGGCAAAAGAGTTCAAAGCGGAAGCTAAGCGCAATAAGGCTTTGGGGCACTGGGCTGCAAATCTCATGGGCAAAACGGAAGCAGAGTCAGACGCCTATGCGTTGGAAGTCATCATGGCCGATATGGAAGAGGCCGGTGATGAGGACGTCTTCCGGAAGCTGCAAGGTGATTTGAACGCTGCGAATTGCGATATCTCAGACGATGCAATTCGTCACCGTATGGCAACGGAGCTAAGTGCGGCTCGTGAGGCTGTTTACGGAACCTAATTCTTTAAAGGGGAAGGTTAGCTTCCGGGCAGGTCAGATCAAAGCTTGATTGATTTTGCTGAGCTAAACTTTGCAGGCTGCGAATGTGCATGGCCATAGAACCGGCGTCATATTGCATATTCACGCAGCCTAGCGTTTGCTTAGTGTCGCCATCGATAATGGCGGCAAATCCCGTGACGCCCAGCCACATATTATATTGTTGAACGATACCGCGATCAAAAACTGTGTGTGCATTGCGTTCACCGTTTCCTGCGCCAATATCAATGTGCACATATTCGATGCGAGGGTCTGAGAGGTTGGTCAGCGCTTGATTCAAAGCGGGCTCCACCACTTTACAAGGCGCGCAATAATCAGCCCGGAACATCACGACATACACATCAGGTGCCGCCATTTGATAGGCGTTGGCCAAGCTACCACTGCCAAAGGTGACCGCGAGGGCTGCAAGAACTGTTTTGATGCATTTTTTCATAACGACCCCATGCCACGATATGACTGAACGTGATGTGAAAGGTGCAGTCACGCTTTAGTGAGGTGCACAAATGGTAACGGTAGGCAAAAGAAAAGCCCAAAACCGTCAAGGTCTCAGGCTTTTCCGTTAATCGGAATTTTTAAGTTCCGATCCTATCTTGTTGCAGGGTCCACATTGTGCGGAGCAGGGCAGCGTGTCGTCTTTGTTTGTACAGACGCGCTGGTAAGACGAGCCGCACCGGAAGAGGCTTCAGCCATTTCGCGAATTTTGCGTGCCATTTCGTTTGCTGAGAACGAACTGTTCACGCAACCGATGACTTTCTTTGATTGTGCGTCAACAACTGCGGCGAAGCCCGGAAGGCCAACCCACTGGTTAAAGACAGGCACGATGTCGCGGTCAAATGCTTCATGCGCGCCTTTTTCCCATTTTGCGGCTGTTGATGTGTCGATGACAACTTCTTCAGCATTTACGCCTGAAATGGCGAGGGCTGTGGAGAGTTCGCCGTCGAGACGTGCGGAATTGTTATCCTGGGCGTTACGGAAATTGACGACATATACGTCTGGTGAAGCCGCGAAAGTAGGGGCGGCGAATGCAACAGTTACAACTGTGGCAGCTAAGAAAGAAGAGAGAAGTTTCATTTTTAAGGTCCTTGGTCTCGGTTGAGTGTCTAGGGTGCACTGTTATAATTTTTATGAGCCAAGACGTAACGACCATTGGTAAACATCTCCCGAACCGCGCGTTAGGACCCTGTTTAGGATGGTTTACAAATCCGTTAATTTCAGACCTAAGTCTTTGAATAATAATGAAAATATTTTTTTTAAAAATGTCAGAAAACGCGGGCGCGTTTGAATGCAGGCAGTAAAAACCCCTGCATTCACACCGCGTTAATTTAAATATGGCTGGAGTCTAACAGAGCCGTCAGACTCCTTAACCGAAATTTACCATAATTAGGGCGTGATATTACTATCCAAAGACCCGCTCAAAGATCACATCGACATATTTCATGTGATAGCCGTCATCAAACATATCTCGGATTTGCTGTTCAGACAGCAGGTCCGTGACATCTTTGTCTTTCAGAAGCAACTCCAAGAAGGCGCCATCGCCGGCGTCACCTTTAGTTCTGAAAAGCTCCCAGACTTTCATCGCGTTACGCTGAACGAGGCGATAGGCGCTTTCGCGCTGTTCGCCGGCTTGGGTGAGGGCGAGGAGAAAGCGCTGCGAATTATGCAAGCCGCCGAGCCGGTCCATATTGGCCTTCATCTTGTCCGGATAGACCACGAGATTTTCAATGACGCCTGCCAAGCGGTGCAGGGCGAAGTCCAGATGCACGGTTGAATCCGGACCAATACCGCGCTCAACAGAGCTGTGAGAGATGTCGCGCTCATGCCAAAGGGCGACATTTTCCATGGCAGGTATAACCGCCATTCGGACAAGACGCGCGAGACCTGTCAGGTTTTCAGTCAACACTGGATTGCGCTTATGCGGCATGGCCGAGCTGCCTTTTTGGCCTTTGGAGAAAAACTCCTCGGCCTCAAGCACTTCAGTTCGTTGCAAATGACGGATTTCGACGGCAATATTTTCTATAGATGACGCGATAACGCCGAGCGTAGCGAAATAGGCGGCATGGCGGTCGCGCGGAATGACTTGGCTGGAGACGGGCTCAATCGCCAGGCCCATCTCTTTTGCGACATGGGCTTCGACGGTAGGATCGATATTGGCGAAAGTGCCGATCGCGCCGGATATGGCGCAGACGGCGATCTCTTCGCGGGCTTGGACCAAGCGCTTACGGCCTCGCGCCATTTCAGCGTGGAAGCGCGCGAGTTTGACGCCGAAGGTGGTCGGCTCGGCGTGGATGCCGTGGCTGCGGCCGATGGTGATGGTGTGCCTATGTTCCTTTGCGCGTTTTTCGAGCGCCGCCAACACGCGGTCCATGCCAACCAAGAGCAAGTCCGTCGCGCGGGCCATTTGCACGGATAAGGTTGTGTCTAAAATGTCAGAGCTGGTGAAACCCTGATGGACGAAGCGCGCGTCATCACCGATAAATGTCGCAAGATGCGTCAGGAAGGCTATAACGTCATGTTTTACTTCGCGTTCGATCTCATCGATCTTCGCGACATCAAATTCTGCAGAGCCGCCGCGGTCCCAGATGTTTTTTGCCGCCGATTTCGGAATAACACCGATCTCAGCCAGCGCGTCGCAGCCATGCGCCTCGATCTCGAACCAAATCCGATATTTAGAAGCCGCAGACCATATCGCGGTCATTTCGGGACGGGCGTAACGTTCAATCATGACAGACTCACCTATAAATGCGCGCCGCCTTGGACATCAGGCGGCGCATCAGGTCAAGTCTCAGTCTTCATTTCGTTCCGGGCTTCCGCAGCCGCCCAGTCTCTTGGCAGTGTCTTCGCGGCAACAAAGAAGCAAATTGCGCTTACGGCCAGCATAAAAGATACAATCGTTATAGAGAGCCGAATGGCGTGAATCTGCCCGTGCTCGGGTTTGAAGACATCCGCCAAGAAGCCGACTGTCGTCGGACCGCCACCTAACGCGATAAGATTTAGCACCAAGAAGAATATTGCGGTGGACATGGCTCGCATATTTATCGGGGCTAAAGTTTGCGCGATAGCGAATGATGGTCCGAGATACATGCCCAAAAAGAAAAGTAAGCCGCCGCCAATTATGAGATGTAACAGGGTTGAGGGGACCCAAAATGCCAGAATGACGAGCGGCATACAGATCAGGATGGAAATGGCCGGCACCAGACCATAAAATGCGACCGACTTTCGCGCAAGTTTTTGGGTAATCCATCCGCCGAAAAATGTGCCGCCGCCATAAATGAAACAGTTCGTGAATGCCAAAACATACATCATTTTCGTAAAGCCTACGGCGCTGTCTTGGCCTCCATCAAAAGGGAGTAGATAGTCCATTTGCCAAGTTGATACAGCGTATCCTACGAATGAAGCGAATGCGATACCCAGAGCCATGGCCCACCAAGAGGGAATTGACAAAAGGGTTTTGAGTGCTGTTTTAAAGGGTATTTTAATGGCGTCATCATTCGCCTTCTCTTGAGCTCCGCGTTTGGGTTCTTTGATAACAAGTCTGGTAACGACTGCGAGGCCGATACCCGTCACACCCAAAATGATGAGTAAGGTTCGCCAGCTTATGCCGTTGTCGGGATTGCCCAGTAAAAAGCCTGTCATTAAATAGGCAAACCCAAGACCTAAGGGAATGCCGAGCGAATAAATGGCGAGAGCTCCGGCGCGTTCTTCCTTGGCGTACATATCTGAAATAATAGAATGAGACGGAGGTGATCCCCCGGCTTCGCCAACACCGACACCCATACGAGCCAAGCCAATTGTTAGGAAACTATTCGCCATTCCTGTGAGCGCGGTAAAGCCACTCCATGTTGCCAAAGCAATAGCGATGATATTCACACGATTATACCGATCGGCTAACCATGCGATAGGGAGCCCGATAACGGTGTAAAAAAGCGCGAAGAGAAAGCCCTTTAGTAACCCGAGTTGTGAATTGGATAGGCCTAAGTCGGCTTGGATAAATGGTGAAAGAATCCCAATGATTTGACGATCGATAAAGTTGAACGCGTAAATCAGCGTAAGTAGGACCAAGACCAGGGTCCTGTAACTCTTTTTCGGTGTCTCGCTCATTCCATTCCCCAAGTGTTTTTTTTCACAGGACAGGAAAGCCGAAGGGGGGTCAAGTCACATCAGGCCTAACATCTTAAAACTTGCGATATTCTCCCGTCCGATGACGAGGTGATCGTGGACAGAAATTCCGACCGCGTTACACGTCTCTTGAATTTGGAATGTCATATCAATGTCGGCTTGGCTGGGCGTTGGATCGCCGCTCGGATGATTATGCGCCAAAATGATTGCCGATGCTTCTAAGGCGAGGCCGCGTTTGACGATTTCCCGCGGGTAGACGGGCGCACGGTCGATTGTACCTTTGCCTAAAATCTCGTCCGCTATCAGGCGGTTTTTCTTATCCAAGAACAAGACTCGGAATTGCTCAACCGGCTCAAACTGCATAGCTGTTCGGCAGTAATCCAGCAGGGCTGTCCAGCTGGATAAAACAGGGCGGCCTAAGACGCTTTTACGGGCCATGTGCGAGCTGATGGTATGGAGAAGCCGCAAATCAAGCGCGGTCTTTGGTCCGATGCCGTCGATCTCCTCCAAGCGGTGGAGCGGGGCGGCGCAAATCTCGCCCAAATTACCAAATGCCCGCATTAGCTCTTTGGCGACGGGCTTTACATCTCGGCGCGGGATTGAGTTAAACAGAAATAATTCCAGTAGCTCATAATCTTGCAAAGCTGTCGCGCCGCCATTCCGGAAGCGAGCGCGCAAGCGGTCACGATGTTCCGCGTAATGCGGTTTGGGTTTCGCGGAACTAGGAATAAGGCGGGTAATGCAGTCCGGCAGGTGAGGTCGTGAAAATCTCGCACCCGTCTTTTGTCACGCCAATAGAATGTTCGAACTGCGCCGTAAGTTTTCTGTCCCGCGTAACAGCGGTCCAGCCATCGGACAGAATTTTCACATCAGGACGACCCAAATTTATCATGGGCTCAATGGTGAAGAACATGCCTTCGCGCAAAGTTTCACCTTCGCCCGGGCGGCCATAATGTAGAATGTTCGGACTGTCGTGAAACAGCTTGCCCAAACCATGCCCGCAGAAGTCGGTGACGATAGAGCAGCGCCCACCTTCCGCGAATTTTTGAATGGCATGCCCAATGTCGCCCGTCGTCGCGCCGGGTTTAACCGCTGCAATCCCGAGCATCAGCGCGTCATAGGTGATCTGCGTCAGGCGTTCTGCGCGGCGATTAACCTCGCCGACGGGATACATGCGCGAGGTGTCGCCGTGCCAGCCGTCAACAATCGCGGTGACATCTATGTTGACAATGTCGCCGCCTTTGAGCGGTTTGTCATTGGGAATACCGTGGCAGACAACGTGATTGATCGAGGTGCAAACCGTGTGCTGATAGCCCCGATAACCAAGGCAGGCCGGGACGCCGCCGTGATCCAGAATGAACTCCATCGCTGCCTTATCAAGCGCCGCCGTGGTGACGCCGGGTTTGACCATCGGCGCAAGCATATCCAAACACCGCGCGGCAAGCTGCCCGGCTTTGCGCATGCCCGCGAAGCCGTCGAGGCCGTGAAGTTTGATAGCGCCGTCTCGAAGGTCGGGTGCGTCTGCTGCGTCGATATAATTCATGCAGGCGATATAGAACGTCATTTGGCAGGTTGCCACCATAAATACCGCGTTATATCGCCCTTGTCATGAGCAATACCAAAACAGTGACAGCCGGCATTCTTTTGATAGGTGACGAATTACTGTCAGGCCGAACGCAGGACACCAATCTTGCGGAGATCGCGAAGTTTCTAGGCCCCCTGGGCGTGCAGGTCGGCGAGGCCCGAATTTTGTCTGATAATGCAGAGACCATTCGAGAGGCGGTGAAGGCCTTTTCGGAAAAATTTGATTATGTTTTTACAACAGGCGGTATCGGGCCGACGCATGATGATATCACCGCTGACTGCATCGCCGCCGCTTTCGGTTTGGGGATTTCCGAGCGCGAGGATGCGCTGGATGAGTTACGCAAGCGCTATGAGGAAAGCGAGCTCAATGCCGCCCGCCGCCGCATGGCGCGGGTTCCGGACGGGGCGTCGCTCATTGCTAATTCTGTCAGCCAAGCGCCGGGGTTCCAGACTCGCAATGTCTTCACTCTCGCGGGCGTGCCGCAAATCATGCGCGGTATGCTCCCGGATATTACCCACCGGATTAAAGGCGGTGCAGAGGTTTACCAAATTACGGTCAGCGCCTCCGGCATAGGCGAGGGCGATGCCGCCGCGCCTTTGGCGGAAGTGGAAGCGAAATATGAAGGCGTGTCCATCGGCAGCTACCCGTGGTTCAACGACGAGCTCCGCGGCGTTAATTTTGTGGCCCGCGGAACGGATGAGGCTGTGTTGGATGAGGTTGAGAGACAATTACTGGCTTTGGTCGCGGGTTTGAACGGTGTTTAATCTTTTCAAAAAGAAGGGCTCTGTGCCAAAAACTTCTGAAGTGTCCCCTGTTGAGATAAATTCTGTCTTGAAGGTCTTAGATGATTGTGCCGAGGCGTTCTCATTCCCAATGCTGGACAATGGCTATGTGTATTTGGCGGCATCCAGACTAACGGGCTATTATGGAAATGGTGACTGGGCTCTCGTCATAGAAGTTTTTGGTTTCTCGCCAAGGGCGGGGGCGCCAGATTTGGCTATTCACACGTTTGGCAACAATTTGCGAAACCGAAAATCAAGAGATGATTACGTTTCGGTGAAGGCGTATGAAAATTACCTCAAGAATAATAGATATAACGAATATAAGACTTTCTTCCCGATTGGTGGCGACGATGTTTGGGTGAACCCCGAAGATAATGAAATTGTAATGCCCCAGGGGACTTTCGAATTGAGAGATCAGATTTCTGATTTGCCCGATATAGCGGCTTATCCGCAGCATGGTATTGAGTTGGAGGGCGCGACGCCTCGTATCTATGAGTTATGTCGTTATTTAAGTTCTCTTGAACGTGAGAAGGTTCTCGCGACGGATCTCGAAAAAAGGTATAATGTTCCTGACCACTTGACGGAAATTATAAATTTGGATGGTTGGCAGCATCCAGATTTGGCGGATGGTGAAAAGCCTAGTGAGGTTGAAGGATTTCGCCAACTCTCAAAAGTTTTGGAGACAGGAAATGTTTCGTACTATCAGCCCACAATTGCGGGTAATACTCATTGGAAAAATTGGCCTGAAAGTGGGTTGCTTTAATGCTGCTTTTGGTTGCCAGCGCGCATACGCCCTTCGGAGTTTTCCTATTTTTGATGCCCCGCATCAAAAATTTCAACGGAGTTGAACCGGAAAACTGGTGCGGGCGGCCGGAATCGAACCGGCACTCCTATAAAGGAACAAGATTTTAAGTCTTGCGTGTCTACCAATTCCACCACGCCCGCAGCAGAATATCCCGCCATAACAAAGCGTGCGGCCTGTGCAACCATTTTCAGGCCCCGAAACTGCGCTTTACTACAGATTTGACCTCATCATGCAGGCTAAGTAACGCGTGAACACATGACCTCAATCAAAGTATAAGGCCGAAATCATGGATTACGACGTTTTCAATGGGGATGCAGACGGCATTATCTCATTGGTTCAGCTGCGCTTGAGCGATCCGCGCAATACGGAGCTGGTGACTGGCCGGAAGCGGGACATAAAATTGCTTGAACGCGTCACAGCCCCGCAAGGCAAACGCGTAACCGTGTTGGATATTTCGATGCGCTCAAATATGGCAGATCTGAAACGTATTTTAGACAATGAAGCATCAGTTTTATATTTCGACCATCATAATGCGGGCGAGGGGTTGGAGCATCCGAATCTGGAAGCGCACATCAACACGGCGGGCGAAATCTGCACGGCTGTTCTGGTTGATCAATATCTCAACGGCGCGCACCGCGCATGGGCCGTTGCGGCGTCTTACGGTGATAATTTTCCTGCGATGGCAGGGCGACTCTCTAGCGGGCTAGATCTGCCGCTCCCTGAATTGAAGCAACTGGGCGAGATGGTGAATTATAATGGGTATGGTGGATCAGAAGCCGACCTGCATTTCCACCCCGCAAATCTATATCGCGAAATGGCAGGGTTTGAGACACCAATGGTGTTTCTGGACGCAAAGCCCGATGTTATAGGCAAACTCGAGCAGGGCTATGAAGACGATTTTCACCTCGCGAATGCCTCGGAAACGCTAGTCTCTGACGATAAGGGCGAAATACGCGTCCTGCCGGACGCTGCGGGATCACGCCGTATTTCCGGTATGTTTGGGAATAAGCTGGCCCAAGACAACCCGAACCGTGCGCATGGCATCCTAACGAAACAAAAGGGCGGCTTTCTGGTCTCCATCAGAGCGCCCATAACGCGCCGCGAGGGTGCAGACACGCTGGCGCTGCAATTTGAAACGGGCGGAGGACGCGCGGCGGCGGCCGGAATAAATCATCTGGCCGAGAGCGACCTGGATCGGTTTGTTGAGGCCTTTAAAGCCGCCTTTTAGTCCTGCATGCCGTCCTTAGGAGGCAAACATGCCAAGTGAAAAAGTGAGTTTTGAAGGGGCGTTTGGCGATACGCTTTCTGCCAAAATAGATAGTCCGGAGGGCGGCGAGGTCAAATCCTGGGTGCTTTTCGCGCATGGCTTTTCAATTGGAAAAGACCTCAAGCCCATCCGCACGATCTCGCGCAGCCTCGTCGAAGACGGCTTTGGCATGTTGCGGTTTGATTTTACGGGATTAGGCGAAAGCGGCGGCGATTTCTCGGATACAAATTTTAGCTCGAACTGTGAGGATATTCGTAAAGCTGCCAGATATTTGACGGAAAATCATGGCCCGCCCTGCGTTTTGATCGGGCATAGCTTCGGCGGCACGGCTGCGTTGAAAGTCGCTGATGAAATCCCGGAAGTGAAAGCTGTCGCAACGATTGGCAGTCCCTGCGATACGTCGCACATCGTCCACCAATTTGCCGATCAACTCGAAGAGATTGAAGAGGCGGGCGAGGCGAAGGTTTTATTGGGCGGGCGTCCATTTGTCATCAAAGAGCAATTTCTTGATGACATTGAAAATCAGGATATTGCTAAAGAAATCAGCAATTTGGAGAGAAGTCTTCTTATCTTTCATTCGCCCCAAGATAGTGTCGTAAACATTGATAATGCCGCTCATATTTACCGCAACGCGAAACATCCTAAAAGCTTTGTCAGTTTGGATGGCGCCGATCATTTATTGTTGAAAAATCCGGCCGACGCGAAATATGTGGCGCATGTATTGGCGGCCTGGGCGCATCGCTATATTTAAATCACGCGAATTGTGATCAAAAATAGTCATTACATTTTGGTGCATTTTTCGAAATTGGCGCGGGTCGTGCAAGCTTACGTCCTATGTCAGCGGGAATTTTCCAGAATAAGACGCATGTACGAAATATCACGCCCGCGAAGCAAGATTATTTTGCGGCGCTAGACGGGTTTAGGGGGCTTCTGGCGCTATTCGTCGCGGTGTATCACACGATTTGGATAAGCCATCCGCAGACGTGGCGATTTATTGAAAATGGCCCGGTCATCATTGATCTTTTCTTTGCCTTTTCAGGGTTTCTGATGTGGCGTCTCTACGTGGACAGATTGGAGACAAAGGACCAAGCCAGGTCATTCTTTAAACGGCGGTTTGCGCGGCTGTATCCGCTGCATTTGTTCATGACATTGGTTTTTGTAGCTTTCGCCTTGGTGCGCTTAATATCCCATAACATAGGTCTGGCTGAACAGACGGCAGGCGAGATTTTACCGTTCCAATCGGGGGCATCCGAGTCCTTATTCTCGCTCTTTCAAAATCTGACGCTAACAAACTCAATTGGTCTCTCCGACAGTTTGACCTTCAATCCCACGAGTTGGACCGTCGGAGCGGAGTTTATGACCTACTTGCTCTTCGCCGCCATGATGCTGTGGTTTCGGCCCAAGCGAGTAGTGGACTTCATTTTCATGCTGGGCTGCGTTGGGCTGATATATGGAGCGCTATTTTTTACTATGCCAAACATGGATATCACGCATGATTACGGCTTTTGGAGATGCGTCGCTGGATTTTACACTGGTATTTTGGCGGCTGTTTGTTTTCCGAAATTGAAGGGCGTGATGGACGCCATGTCGATCTTTGCTTCTACTATTTTGGAAATCATCGTGCTCGTATCTTGTGTTGCTTTCGTTGTTTTCATGTCCGGTAAAGCGCAATTTTTTGTTGGGCCGTTCATCTTTGCATTTGTCGTTGTTTTTGGAGCGGACAAGGGGGCAGTTTCGACGTTCATGAGTCAGCGAATATTTCAATATCTCGCAAAGATTTCTTATTCTATCTATTTGGTTCACGTCATCATCGCGATTGCCTTTGCCGTTGCGTTAGAAGCTATTCTCGGGGAATTGCCCACGGTTTGGGCGGCTGATGCTTGGCTTGCCATCTACCTTTGTGTCGTAATCGCGGTTTCGCATTGCACCTATCATTTGATTGAGCGGCCCGGCGGCCGGTTCATCCGTAATTGGAATTGTGAGCAAAAGCGGGTTGCGGAAACGGCTCCATCGGTTTAACGGGCGATTATGTCCGACCGATATTCAAAATTAGACCAATTAGGTCAGCAAAATCCCTTACCTCAGTCGCCTGATGAAGCCGAACTCGAACGCGTCAAAAACCCCTGCGACGAGCCCTATATGGTCCGTTTGGTTGCGCCTGAATTCACCTCTATTTGTCCGGTAACGGGACAGCCTGACTTCGCGCATCTTGTTGTAGACTATTGTCCTGATGACTGGATTGTCGAGAGCAAGGCGTTTAAACTTTTCCTCGGAAGCTTCCGTAATCATGGCGACTTCCACGAAGCCTGTACAACGGGCATCGGTCAGCGATTAGTGAAAGAGATTAGCCCTAGATGGCTCCGCATTGGCGGCTATTGGTATCCGCGCGGCGGCATTCCGATTGATGTATTCTATCAATATGGCGAACCACCTAAAGGCCTCTGGATACCGGACCAAGGCGTCCCGCCCTATAGAGGGCGAGGTTAAGCCCCCTAATTTCTTGGCCGTCCTTTGCGGTTTTTACTTAGCTTTTCTTTTGTTGCTTAGCTTTTCACTTTACTTAGGTTTTCACTTGGGTTTCCGAGTTTTCGTCACTAGATAGGATCAACTCCACCGTAAGGAAGCATTATGCCGAGCCTAATCGTAACCAGTCATTTGAAAGATTGTACCGATACAAAAGACGTCTGTGTTTGGACGATTCTGCAAGAAGAAGCGGCCGCCTATGCGGTTCGAGAAGTAGCAATGTCGTCATTGCTGCATGCGACTATTCTTGATCAAAATGATCTCGGCAGTGCGCTCGTCAATCATTTGTCAGAAAAATTATCGACATCGGACTTTTCGGCTTTGAAAATGCGTCAGGTTCTCAGCGAAGCGATTGCAAGTGATAAAACGGTTATCGATTGCGTCGCGCGCGATTTGGAAGCCGTCAGAGAACGTGATCCCGCATGCCAGACATATCTTCAGTGTTTTCTATATTTCAAAGGCTTCATGGCCATTCAGACACATCGCCTCGCCCACGCTTTGTTGGCGCAGGGACGGGATTTGGTGGCGTTTCATCTTCAAAACCGCAGTTCAGAATTATTTGGTGTCGACATTAATCCGGCCGCCAAAATTGGATGCGGCGTCATGCTGGATCATGCGACAGGATTTGTCGTTGGCGAAACGGCTGTGATTGGCGATGACTGCTCCATTCTTCAGGGCGTAACGCTCGGCGGCACCGGAAAATCCGATGAGGACCGTCATCCGAAAATTGGCGACCGAGTCTTGATTGGGGCCAATGCTTCTGTTCTCGGTAATATTAAAATTGGTGACGGCGCGAAAATCGCGGCGGGATCCGTGGTCTTAAAACCCGTCGAAGATAGTTGTACAGTCGCGGGTGTGCCCGCAAAACCCGTTGGCGGACCGTGTTGCGGAAACCCTGCTGACTCTATGGATCAAACGCTTTAGGAAACTTCATGACCCCTCAACAAATTTCACAAGTTCAATCATATTTACGCAAACGTTTTGGCACGGAAAAGCTCGAGCTGAAGCCCCGTAGGGTTAAAGATAGTGTTGAGGTTTTCCTCAACAACGAAATTCTCGGCTTATTATTTATCGACAACGAAGACCCGGCAGATATTTCTTATGATCTAAACATATCCATTCTCCAACAGGATTTGGATGAAGCCTGATGGCTATCTATCGTCTTGATGAGCTCAAACCGGAGTGTCACGAAAGCGCTTGGGTCGCTGAAACGGCCTCGGTGATTGGTAATGTGATTATGGGCGAAAATAGCTCTGTCTGGTTTGGCGCGACCGTGCGGGGGGATAATGAACCCATCACCCTCGGCGCGCGTTCGAATATTCAGGACGGCGCCGTTTGCCACTCTGATCCCGGCTCGCCGCTCACGATTGGCGAAGATGTCACAATTGGCCATTTGGCGATGGTGCATGGCTGCACGATTGGCGATGGTAGTCTCATTGGAATTGGCGCGACGATTTTAAACCGGTCTGTTATTGGTAAAAACTGCCTTATAGGCGCGCACGCTCTTATTACGGAAGGCAAGGTCATTCCTGATAATTCAGTGGTAATGGGCGCGCCGGGTAAGGTCATCAAAACCCTGAGTGATGAGCAAGCTGCTCAAGTTAAAATGGGCGCTCAGGTCTATGTTGCAAATTCGAAGAGATTTCGGGACGGCCTGGAGAGACTGGACGGATAAATCTTTCTAACGCTTTATATCCCAAAGCTGCGGGATCTTTTTGTCCATCTCTTTCGAGAGATTGAACCACGCGGTTTTGTTGGCGAAGCTATCCAGCACAAATAATCTGTCGTCGGACCCTAGGGGTTGGCTGAGAACATCTCTGAGGGTTTCCGCAGTCGTGCTAGCTTGTAACACCCAAACGGCTTCTCCAAGTCTTTGTGTCGAGCCTAGGCTTTGTAGGGTTTGAAGGAAATTCATCCCCCGCCCCGATTTTATCTCGGCCATAATCATGAATACGGTTGTCGCCGCTGCCGGCTCTTGCGGCGTTGCCTCCGTGTTCGTTGCCTGAGCCAGCCAATTCATAAGGCCCGGGTCAGCGGAGATAAGGCGGTAATTTGTATTGGGTGACTGACTGACCAAGGACTGCGCGCTGACGCGGCCTTCAACCATATATGACCAAAGCGTCTGGTCATCGAACGGACCGTACGCCTGTTCATCGACTTTTACATACCATTGACGACTTGGCTGAGGCTGATTGTGTCCAGAGTTCATAACGCCCTGTTAGCGCTGATTCGCGTTTGGGGATAGAGGTAGATGGAGACTATTCAGCTGTGCACCGAAGCCTGCCCGAATATGTGCCGACTAATCCAAAGGGTGAGACTGAGTAAGCTCGGAAGCTAAGAAGTGCGCTGCCGTGTCTCCAGATCAGGCCCGGCTGTAGAGCCCGCGATCAATCCCGCGACGCATAGGGCGCAAATAAGGGAGACGATAAAGATCACACCGAAATCCATATTCAGATAATCGGGCCTGTATAAAATGAATGACTGCATAGCGATTGATATTGCTCCGAGAACCATATGCGACAGATGGCCTGATCTAAGGCCATTCACGATACAGACGAGGCTAAATGCAATGATTGTTGCGCCAATGATCAAGCCCAATCCCGGATCGGCATTAAGCCCGGGGATATATTCGAAAGCCATGTGAACAAAATCAGGCTTTGCGGTTGCGAGGGGCAGGGCGAGCGCCGCCAAGCTAATAACAAATATGCCGACTAAGCTGATGCTCGACGCTTTATAGCGCATGAGCGAGGACACGAACAAAACGAGCATCGCCCCCGCAAATGCGGTCCACCAAAGCATATTAGGGGACCAAACAGGTTGGAGCTGGTCGGGATTTACATTCATCCATTGCGATTGAATATAATAGGCTCCAACCAAAGTCAGTAATGCCGCAAATGAGATATGCAGCCGGGACCCGAATGTTCCAGTGACGGCCCACGCTTTTGCGAGGCAATATTGGGCTGATGCAATCCCAAAGCAAAGACCGGCCAAAGCCGTAAACGGAATATCCTTTGCTGCGGCGAAGATCCAAATATAGCCCGCTGTGACAGTCACGAAAAGTATAGCGTTGGATTTTAGATGATGGCCCAGTGCGGCTTGTCCAAGCAAAAGGACGGGGATGAGGGGAATTCCAATGTGGGATAAACCGTCCACAATGCCGGTGAAGACGCCCAATTGCGGGAAGAGACTAACGAGATATGCCAATGCGGCGAGGCTGCTCAACATGACCGCCGGCCGGGATCGGAGGGCCCAGCCTGCGAGGAGGGCGACACAAGAGGTCACGAGAGCGATTTCAACGGCGATCAGATTGAAGCCGCTATTTGCGAGAAATCCGAAAAGGCTTACCGTGACGGCGCCAACCAGAAGTACGGTGGAGATGTTTCGCAGGCGCGAATGCGGATCGGCGAGACCGGCTGTCCATGCTAACAAACCTGCTATTAGAGCTGAAGGCCAGATTAGGTCTATTAGTGACATTTCAAAAAAGACGGTAAAACAGGCCATCATAAGGGCCGCTATCGGCGCCGCCCAGGAGATTGCGGAATTTTTTTTGAAATCAGATATGATTACTTTGGACGGCATCGACGGTTTAGGGGGCCGGACAGAACTCGCTGTAAATCGCATCGGTCCGGTTCTAATGGGCGCGTTATCATTCGCGCTAAGTATATGTTTCGGTTGCCGCATGATTCTCAGGTGTCACAAATCTGACGTATAGGCGACATACTTCACCTCAGGCGGGAGGGGTTATGAAAAATTGGTTAATATAGGGGTGTGGGCTCAACTTTCCTGTGGGTCAATTGGCATGCCGTCAGTCTCAGATTTCGGTTTGATGTCATCTGCGGCCACGGCTGAAGGCATTTGAGATAAAACATCCATAACTGAGCGAATCAGAGGGATCTCGTGCTGCATGGCAGCATAGCCTCTTTCGATTAATTCAGCGGCCTTGGTGAACTCCAACATGCCGATATGACCGATCCGCGGCGCGACGAAAACATCGGGCGGGTCCCCTGCCAAACGAGAGCGAGAAATTCGGTCCATAACGATATTCAACGTCCCCATCATCACAGAGCCTAGCTTCGGGCTTTTCCCGGGCTTCACTTCGCCGACCATGGATTTCAATAACAGACGATCGGGCCGTAGTTTATTGAGGCTCTGGCTGGCGAGTTCGAAGGCGTCGGATATATCGTCATCATCATCCCCATCGACATCAATTTCATGGCTGCTGCCCATGGGCCCAAAGGCATCGCCGTTCAGGCTCACGGCAATGACCATATGCGCGCCGAGTGCGCGGCAAGCGGACACGGGTACAGGGTTCACCAATGCGCCATCTATCATAAAACGCCCGTCAACTTTGACAGGTTCAAAGGCACCGGGAAGGGCGTAGGACGCGCGTATCGCCGGCACGATGGGGCCGCGTTGCAACCAAACTTCATAGCCCGTCCGAAGGTCGCAGGCGACAGCCGCAAATTTGCGGTCCAAATCCTCTATGCGGACATCGCCCATATAGTGGTTCAGGACCCGGGCTAATCTATCGCCGCGCATTAATCCTGCGCCGCCCCAGCGGACGTCCATATAGCCCATCATCTTTCGCTGCGTCAGGGACCGCGCCCATTTTTCTAAAACATCAAGTTTACCCGATAGATAGGCCGCCCCAACAATTGCCCCGATGGAAGTGCCTGCGATGATGTCCGGTTTAATACCGGCTTCGATCAGGGCACGCATCGCGCCAATATGGGCCCATCCTCGTGCCACGCCGCCGCCCAATGCGAGGCCTAGTGGCGCTCTTTGGTCGTTGCCGAGGGTGTGGGGTTCAATTCGCATAGGATGACATTAGAACGAAAACTTCCATAAAAGAAGGGGCAGAAAAGACGGGGCAGAAAAGAAGGGGCAGAAAAGACAGGCCTAAAACGATAAGGGCTTGATAGAGGAGGGTTCGGAAATCGAACTGGGTAATCACAGAGATTTAGGACGCTGCACCGCTTGATATGACCAGGAGCTGAACGCGTAGGTCAGCCTCTATTCTGATAGGATGTGATTAGGTGGATTAAGGAGAAAGTTACAATGAGAAAAATTCTATTACTTACGGGGATCGCTTGTTTGGCTGTTGGTTGTTCGTCAATCTCTGAGGAAAGCTGTATCGCCGGAAGTTGGGAAAGTTTGGGATACGAAGATGGACGCGAGGGCGAAAGTAGAGGGCATTTCAACAAAATCGCAGAAACCTGCGCAAAATATGGCATCACGGCAAATGCGACAGAATACCGGATGGGGTATGATCAAGGCCTGCCGCTTTACTGCTCATATGACAAAGGCCTCGATCACGGCGAGTCCGGGAGCTCCGTAAAGCAAGAATGTCTCGAGATTAGCGCCGCTCCCTATTTGGACGGGTATGATGAAGGCCGGATTATCTATGAAATACGCCAAGGCCGGGACGATCTCATTTCGGAATATGACGAGATAGCAGAGGATATCCGCCGCGTTGATCGCGAGTTTGCTGAAGAGAATACGACCAATATAGAACGTGCTTCGCTAAGGCGAAACAGGCGCATGCTTTTGGCCGAGTTGGACGACATAAGAATTGATATCCGGGCCTATGAACTCGTCCATGATTTGCCCAAATCCAATCTCGATGTCCCGATCCCGCCTTGGGATTCTTAGCTAGCTAATCGCTTTCTCGCACCTTGCGCGTTCGCCCATTTTAACGGCGCGGGCAATCCAATAGGACTCGCCTGTTTCATAAGGGGCCTGGGGCCGCGCGGAATCGTAAAAATAATAGCAATTTTTGACTTGGTAGACTCGAAAACACCCGCCTGACATTTCGTTTGAGGGATACATGAAACAAAGCGAGTCTTTGCGGACGAACCAACGTCCGGGTTCCACAGCGCCGTCCTCTTCATATGTCAGCGTTCCGTCCGCATTGTGCGTTTCGGTATAGAAAGATTGCGCTTTGCCGTTACGGCCAAAATTATAAGCGCCGTCCATGATCACCCCCGCGAAGACAGCCTTTATCTGCTGACCTGTCAATTGGTCCGCATTTCCCCGAATATCCGTGTCTTGGGATTGCGAGAGGGCGGGCGCCGAAACGCATAGAACGGAAACGCTCGAGACAAGTGCGCTTATAAGGAGGCGTTTAAACAAGGCTTGGTTCGCAATTTGCAATCTGCCCGTCAATGACGGAGCGCGCGGTGAAACCGTAGGGCCCGTAAACACCCTGGGTGCTGACGTGATAATGATAATAGCAATTCCCTCGGGTATAAATTTGAAAACAAGCCTGACGTAACGACGGGTCATCGTAATCATAGCAAATCGTGTCATCCGTGATGTCCCATGTCCCGGTATCGACAAGACCCTGCTGTTCGTGGCGAATATTTCCATCAGCGAAGGTTGTTTCCTCAAAAGCATAGGAGGTGATGTTTTTATGCAGGAAATTATAGCTGCCGAGATGCGTCTTGCCTTTGAAGGCCATTTCCAGCTCCGCGCTGGACAGCGGCGTCTCGTCTTCCACATCGGGATAGGAGTCATCCACCCCAAGCGCCATACCGTTTATGGGCAAAAGCAACGCAAAAATTATCAGCGCAAATCGTCTCATGACGTGTCTTTAGCATGGATTCGTCGTTTTGCCATGTTAGGCTTCTGTCATGTCAGAGATTGATACACCCGATCCAAAACCAGAGTTGGACACTGCAACCGGAGTGGAGACCGGTGATCAAGGCCAAAGGCGTATTCGGCGTGCGTCCAGATACCAGCGTGTCCAAGAGCGCAAAGCCATGCAGCGCGCGGCTGATCAGCGGTTCTATAACGCCATGTTTGCACTCGTTGGGGTGTTGGCGCTTTTCGCCGTCTTGCTGGGCGCTATCATGTTGAACGGCGTACCCGCGGGGGTCGGGGGCATGCAGGGCTGGACCTCGCCCTGGCTCTTTGGTTTCACGAAGCTGGAGGTCGCGGGTTTCGGCTTTGTCGGCTTCATCGCCCTCGCTGTCGGATTGCGGTTCCGTAAAAGGCGCTAAGCGCTTGCGATTCGCCGCCCTGTGACGTATGGGCCGCACGCTTTTTCTAAAACGCTCACTCGGAGATTATCATGGGCTATCGTATCGCTATCGTTGGGGCCACAGGCAACGTCGGGACGGAGATGCTCACGATTTTGGCCGAGAGCGATTTAATTGTGGATTCCGTCCACGCGCTTGCCAGCCGCAAATCCATTGGCCGTATCGTAAGCTATGGCGACAAAGATCTAAAATGCGAAGTCTTGGACAGTTTCGATTTCACGACGGTTGATATGGTTCTGATGAGTGCAGGGGGCGCTATCTCCAAGGAATGGTCGCCAAAAATTGCGGCGGCCGGCGCTGTCGTTATTGATAATTCTTCGGCGTGGCGCATGGACCCGGATGTCCCGCTCATCGTGCCGGAAGTGAACGCCGATGAGGTCATGAATTTCAAAAAAGGCATCATTGCCAATCCGAATTGCTCGACCATCCAAATGGTTGTCGCGCTAAAGCCGCTGCATGACCGCGCCAAGATCAAGCGCGTTGTTGTCTCGACTTATCAATCGGTCTCCGGCGGCGGGAAGAAAAATATGGATGAGCTTTGGCTGCAAACCAAAGGCATTTATTCCAACGATCATTTCCAGCCTGTCAATTTCACCAAGCAAATCGCCTTTAACGTGATCCCGCATATCGACGTCTTCATGGACGGCGGCGATACGAAGGAAGAGTGGAAGATGAAGGCCGAGACGATGAAAATTCTCGACCCTTCCGTCAAAGTTTCCGCAACTTGTGTGCGCGTGCCAACCTTCGTTGGTCATGCCGAGAGCATTAATGTCGAATTTGAAAATGAACTCTCCGCCGATGACGCGCGCGCGCTCCTCCGCGAAAGCCCGGGTATTATGGTCGTCGATAAGCCGGACAATGACGACCCCGCCTATGTCACGCCCGTCGAATGTGTCGGTGATCACGCGACTTATATCTCCCGCATTCGCGAAGACAGCACGCAGGACAATACGCTGAATTTTTGGTGTGTGTCAGATAATCTCCGCAAAGGGGCGGCCCTGAATACGGTGCAGATCGCAGAGCTATTGGCCAACCAAAAACTGCCGAAAAACAAACAGTCTAAAGCGGCTTAATTAGCTTTTGGGCAGCTGACCTTCGGGTCAGCATCACGATGTTAGTGATCGAGACATATAGAATTTCCTACTGCTCATCATCCTTGTTTTAGGGCGAGCCAGCCAGAGGTTCTTTATCAAGCGGAAGAGCCCACGTGATGGCCCCCGCGATGGAGACCAGAAGTGTTAGTTGTGTTAAGCAAAGCCCGCACACCCGTTTTATTGGATATGACCCGGCTTAAGAACAAGAACTCGCGTTTTGCCGCAAAAGGCCCGGCACAGTCCAGGAACTAAACCCCGAATGCTCAACCGCGCCGTCTCCCAGACCGGTCAGAAAGCGCCAACCTGTCCTCTGTCTGAAAGAACGCTTCCAAAACATCACCGTTTTTGATGTGCGGATTATTTCCTCAGAGTTTAGCGTAGAGAATTGTAATAAAACGATTTATCATTTTTGAATTCGGGAAATACATTGAAGGTGACGTTCTCCGGTGGTGTCAGGGATGCGTATCTAGCCCTGCACGATTTTCCTTAGTGAGGCGACGAGTTCATGACGCTTGCCGGAAATTTAGGATTTAACATACGGTACTTGATGTCGCTTCGGGGGATTACCTTATCAAGTATCTCGTTTTTATGGCCGCATTAGGATTATTTGTTTCATGTACAGGCCAAAGCGTTGACTATGTTTTAAGAAACGATGAGCGCCCAGTCTATAGAGAGACTATTGATGTTAATGGACTTGCTGCGCTTCTGGATGCTCTCCCGCCGGCCGGAGATTAGCGAGCCCCGCAATGCCGACTTCATCCAAAAATCGAAAGATTTGGATTATGATACGGACACGTTAATTTGGGTCGAGCACGGCGCGTCTTGCGTGTAACGCAGCACGTCCTTCGGCCATATGAAAAAGCCCGGCGGGATGGCCGGGCTCTCTGATTTTTTGTTTTGCGCCGTCTAAAGCGGATTACCGTCCGCATCAATTTCGACCATATTAAAGCCGAGCGCTGCGACCTCGTCATAGACCTTTGCTTTATCCCCGACGACGACCATGATCATCTCGTCCAGATTTAGGTTCGCTTTCGCAAGCGAGTCGAAATCGGCCTTTGTCATATCGGCCAAAATTTCTGCCTGCTCATCAACGTGATCGGGTTTGAGGTCATAGGTTGCCATACGGGAGAGGAAGCCTAGTTTTTGACGCGGCGTTTCATAGGCGCGCGCATCAGATTGACCGAGCGAAGATTGCGTAAAGGCGACTTCGTCCTCCGTCGCGCCGTCTGCGTAATATCCCCTAATTTCATTCACGAATTCCGTGATCGAGGGGGCCGTGGCATCTGCGCGAACGCCGGCACCGGCGCGGTACCAACCGCCGTTCTCATTCCCGCTAAAGAAGGACCGCGCGCCATATGTATAGCCTTTGTCCTCGCGAAGGTTGAGATTAATGCGGCTGTTAAACGCGCCGCCGAGGGGGTAATTCATGACGGTAGATTTGTAATACTCGCCTGTCGCGTCATAGGGCAGGGCGCGTTTGCCAATCCGAATTTCGCTCTGCGCGGCGTCCGGTTTGTCGAGGAAGTAGAGTGTCCCTGTTTCAAGATCAGGGAAGGCTTTCATCTCAACCGATGGGACTTCGCCTCCGGTCCAATCACTGAGCGGTTTAAGCGCTTTTTTCATGGCCCCTTTGCCCAAATCACTGACGGCAATTACAGAGGAGATTTTTGGCGAATAATGCTCGGCATAAAACGCTTTCACATCATCAAGCGTAATGTTTTCAAGTGTCTCTTCTGTTCCTGAGTTGGAAAAAGCCGTTGGGTTATCAAGGCCATACATCATTTTATTGAACAATGTTGACGCTGTGCCCGACGCGACTTTCTTACTGGCTTTAATGCCTTGGAGCGTGTTGATCTTGTCGCGATCGAAATCAGCCGGGTCAAATTTCGGCTTGAGGAGTCTCTCCATCGCAATGGCCAAAGTCGCGTCCAAATTCTTCGTCAATGTTCGGATGCTCATGGTTGAGAATGTGTCGCCGGAGCTGAAAGAAACCGACGAGCCAAGCTTTGCGAGTTCATTGGAAATTTCCTCCGCCGTGCGTTCAGTCGTCGCTTCATTGAGAAGGCCGGCTGTCAAGCTTGCGAGGCCAAGCTTATCAAGTGACTCGTGGCTTTGTCCGGCTTTCATGCGCAAGTTAATTGTCGTGGTTGGCACTTCTGTATTCTGCGCGCCAAGCACCTCTATCCCGTCGCCGATAGAGAATTCATAGGTGTCGGGAGCTTTGATCTGCGGGATGTTATCACCTGCCGGCGGCATGACCGAACGGTCCAGACCTTCCGGGTCGGTGGGGCGTGTCCAGCTGAAATCATCTGACTCGCCGGAGGTGTCAGGAATTGTCCGCTCATAGCGTTCCCATGTGTCCGGCGCGGCAATCATGTCCAGCTTACCTTTCGGCACGATGGACAGAATAACAGCCGGCTTGTCTTTGATATATTGTTCATAGACGCGCATGACATCGGCTTTGGTGACGCCTTCATAGCGCGCGATATCGTCGCCAACCCCATTTGGATTATTGCGGTAGGTTTCATACGCGGCGAGTTGGCTGATTTTGCCTGAAACAGATTCGAGGCCATAGATGAGGCTCGACACGATGGAGGATTTGACCCGCGTGAGGTCATCATCTTCGACGCCGCGGGTTTCAAACTCTGTGAAGCTGTCACGGATAATCGCCTCGACCTCCGCCAGGCCGCTGACTTTTCCGGGGATCGGGCGGGTCAGCACGTTGAAAGAGCAATGGATTTCACGGCATTGGTGGAAGCTCGTCGCGAACCTCACCAGACCCGGTTTTTCGAGATTTTTATAAAGTAGCGAGGTTTGGCCGCCGCCAATAATGTTTTGCAAAACGTCCAGCGGCGCTTCATCGGGATGATTGGCATGAACCGTTGGCCAAGACATGGTCAGCTCCGGCAAGTTTACATTATCCTCGAGCGAAATATACCGATCTTCATCAAGGGTGACCTCCACAAATTCAGGGTCGGCTTGTTCCGGTCCGGCCGGGATGGTGCCGAAATAGGTTTTGATCCACTCTAAGGTCTGGTTGGTGTCAAAATCGCCGCCGATTGTCAGCGTCGCATTATTGGGGCCATACCATTCGAGGAAAAACTTCTTGAGGTCCGTCAAGCTGGCGCGGTCAAGGTCTTCCAAATAGCCAATCGTTGACCAGCTATAGGGATGGCCTTCCGGATACATGGCTTCGCCGAGGCGCTCCCAGCGCAGGCCGTAGGGTTGATTATCGACCCGCTGTCCTCGCTCATTTTTTACGGTCTCGCGCTGCACTTCGAATTTCTCTTGCGTGACGGCATCGAGGAAGAAGCCCATGCGGTCGGCTTCGAGCCAGAGCATTTTCTCTAGTTGGTTAGACGGCACCGTCTCGAAGTAATTTGTCCGATCGCCGTTAGTTGTTCCGTTCAGCGTACCGCCGGATTCGCTGATGATTTTGAAATGTTCTTCATCGGCGACATTTTCAGACCCTTGGAACATCATGTGCTCAAAGAAATGGGCGAAGCCGGAGCGCCCCGGTTCTTCGCGGCCTGATCCGACGTGATAGGTCACGTCGACATGGACGAGGGGATCGGACTTATCTTCATGCAGGACCACGGTCAGGCCATTGTCGAGTTTATATTTGGTGTAAGGAATAACGACCTGATCGCCCTTTGCAGGGCCCACCGTTTCAACCTTCGTGAAGCCTTGTGGTAAGGCTGCGTTCGAGGCGGCTTGGCTCGCCGTTGCATCACCGGCTTGACGTGATGTCTCGTCGGCGGCTTTGCAGGCTGTCAGGGCAAGGCCAATGGCGGCTGAGGCTAAAAGGGCTTTAAGTGTGGTCGTCATAACTATCCTCTGGGGTGAATCTTATCTGGACTGAATTTATCGTTTAGCGGCAACCTAACAGGGGTTGCGGGGGAATTCTATACCTATCGGGTCCAAGGACCAATGCGCGGCTTACCTGTATTGCTCGGTTTCTTAGCAGATTGTTTCATCGCGTCTCCCATGCGCGACCGCGGCGCGCTCTGCGTGCCGCGCCGTCCGCCTCCGAATTTGACGATGGCGTCGATGCGTTTTTCGATGGGCGGATGCGTCGCAAACATGCCGCTAAAGCCGACGCGCGGGTTGTGAACAGCCATCTCCCGGATTTCATCAGGGACATGGTGCAGCGGCGCATTTCCGGATATTTTTTCTAATGCGCGTATCATGGCGTCGGGGTCCTTAGTCAAATCCACAGCGCCGGCATCGGCCATATATTCGCGTTTACGGCTGAGGGTGAACCGTATCAGAATGGCGAAGACATAGGCGATTGCGATCAGCGCGATCCCGAAGAAGATGAGCGCGCCCGCATTGCCGCCGCCGCTACGACGATGATGATCTGTACGCCCGAGGTTCGTCCGGAAAATACCGCGCACGGCGCCTTCGCCGACAAAGGCAAATATGCCGACAAAGATAATGGCAATGATGAGCATGCGCACGTCTTTATGCCTGACGTGTGACAACTCATGCGCGATGACGGCGTTGAGTTCCGCGTCATCCAAATTATTCATGAGCCCGCGTGTGAGCGTAATTTGGTAATTACTGTCTCGAATACCCGAAGCGAAAGCATTCATCTGCTCGGTTTCGATAACATTGAGCCGGGGCATGGTCATGCCTCGGCTGATACAGAGATTTTCGAGCATATTATAAGCGCGCGGTTCTTCGGCTTGCGTCAGGGCACGAGATTTGACCGAGGCACTAATGATCTTCTGGTGACCGAAAAAGGCGATGCCAAACCATCCCCCCGCCAGGCCAAGCGTAACCGGCACAGCCGTCGGCATGGTCTGGGTGGCAAGGCGCAGGCCTTGGTCAATATTGCCGTCATTGGTAAATCCAAAGAAGACAAGAATAAGTCCGTAAGCCAGCACCATAAGCAGCAGCGGAAACGCAATCAGAAGAAAGGTGCTTTTGAGATTATTATTCCAAATATGCGTCTTTAGGCCATAGGCTTCTAGCACAGCGGATATCTCTTACTCGAAGCTGACTTCCGGCGGCGTCTGAAGTGCGACGCGGCCTTCAGGCGCTTCGAAGAACTCGCGCTCTTTAAATCCGAATGGTCCGGCAATCAGGACAGCCGGGAATTGTTCACGGCCCGTATTATATTCTTGCACCGCATTATTATAGAAACGGCGCGCTGCCGCGATTTTGTTCTCAACATCAGCCAATTGATCTTGGAGCTGCAAGAAATTCGTATTTGCTTTTAGCTCCGGATAGGCTTCGGCGAGGGCAAAAAGTTTACCCAGCGCTTGGGTCAGCATCCCTTCGGCGGCGGCTTGGCCTTGCACGGTTGATGCGCCCATTGCAGCGGCCCGCGCATCAACGACTTCTTTGAATGTTCCTTTTTCGTGAGCGGCATAGCCTTTCACGGTGTTCACGAGTTGCGGCACGAGATCTTGGCGCTGCTTCAGCTGGACTTCAATGTCGGACCACGCCTGATTGGTTGTCTGACGTAGCGCGACAAGGCGGTTGTAAATGCCGATAATAATGACGGCGAGCGCGACAATGATGCCGAGGATAATTAAAAGTGTAGTCATGGTCGTCCCCTGTGAGGTGTTGCTTACAAAATAGCGGGTAAATCCCCATCAGCGCAAGCGTTAGTTAGTTCTGTAGACTCTCCGGTATCGCCGTCGCGAGCTGCGGGAAGGCGATAACGAGGCCTATGATGGCAATTTGTATCCCAATAAAGGGCAATACACCCTTATACAGGGCGGTTGTCGTGACTTCGGGCGGGGCTACGCCGCGAAGATAAAAGAGCGCAAACCCAAATGGCGGCGTCAGGAAACTCGTCTGCAGGTTCAGCGCCATGACGATTCCCAGCCAGATCGGGTCCATGCCTGTGGCGAGCAGGGGCGGCGCGACCAGCGGCACAACCACAAATGTGATTTCGATGAAGTCGAGGAAAAACCCCAAGATAAACATCATGACCATGACAAGGATAAAGGCGCCCGTAGGTCCGCCCGGGGCATGTTCCAACATGCGGGCCACCATTTCGTCACCGCCAAAGCCGCGAAAGACGAGGCTGAAGATTGTCGCGCCGATTAAGATCACGAAGACCATCGCCGTAATGTAGAGTGTCGAGCGCGAGACGTCTGCCAGCGCGCCCGTACGGCCCAGACGCAGGGTCGCGATTAGCGCTCCGGCTCCGCCCAATATGGCAAGGACGCCCGCGATGAGGATGGCGATGCGTTCAGTGCCCGTCCACTCCGTCTGAGCAAGGCGCAGGTCTACGCCTGTCAAATCCAAAGCCACTAGACCGAGAAGTCCCGCCGCTGACAACATGGCAGCTATTCTGGCAAAGCGTCCGAATGCAGTCGTCGTTTCTGTTTTATAGCAGGCGAGTAATATCGCGCCCAGAGCCCCGAGCGCGGCCCCGCGTGTCGGCGTGGCATAACCTGACAAGATAGATCCCAAGACTGCGATAATGAGGAAGATAGGCGGGAGCATGGACAGGAAACTTCGCCAAAGCAGCGCCTTGGCATCTGCGCCCTCCGGCCAGTCTTGCGCCGGGGCATCAGCCGGACGTATGACCGCGACAAAGAAAATATAGAGCGCATAGGCCGCGACTAAAATTAATCCGGGCAGAAGCGCGCCCGCAAAAAGATCGCCGACGGAGACGATTTTATCGGTTTCCAGATCATAGCTACGCTGCGCTTCTTGGAACGCATTTGAAATTTGATCCGCCAGAATGACCAAGACGATAGAAGGCGGAATGATCTGGCCCAGCGTTCCCGACGCCGCGATAGAGGCCGAGGCAAGAGACGGCGCATATCCACGGTTCAGCATGGTGGGCAAAGATAACAGGCCCATCGTCACAACTGTCGCCCCGACGATGCCCGTACTCGCGGCCAATAGTGCGCCAACGAAAATGACGGAAATCCCAAGCCCGCCCCGCATGGGGCCAAAGAGCGTTCCCATATTCTCCAGCAAATCCTCCGCTATTCGGGACTTTTCCAGCATGACCCCCATGAAAACAAAAAGCGGGACGGCGATCAGGATTTCTCGGGTTATAAGCGGGTAAATACGGCCCGGCATGGAGAGTAGATAAACTGAGTCAAAGGTCCCCGTTAAAACGCCGACGCCCGCAAACAGGAGCGAAACACCCGCGAGTGTGAAGGCGACATTATAGCCCGCCATGAGCGCGCCGCAGACGGAGAGGAACATCATCGCCGCCAGTATTTCTGCGCCGCTCATAAGACATCCTTATTTGCAATTTTTTCGCGGGGGCCTCGGAAAAACGGAGGAATACTCTTGGGGCGGGCAGGGCGTGTTTGACCTTGCAGGCACATGGCCGCGCGAATAGCTATCGCGAGGCCTTGCATAAGCATAGTCACCGCAAAAATCGGGATGAGTGTTTTAAGGATATAGACCCCGCGGATACCGTCAGCCTCGCCGGATCCCTCGCGAATAGCCCAGGCAAAACTTACAAAGCTCTGTGAGTCCCAGACAAGCAAGAGGCAGACAGGCAGCATGAGGAGAAAATACCCCAGCAAGTCGACACGGGATTTCCCTATCTCTGTCATACGCGTGTGGAAAATATCGACCCGTACATGCTGGCTCGCGAGTAACGTCGCGGCTGCACCGAGCATGATAATCAAGGCTTGCATATACTTTGCGGACTCAAGCCATTTGGTCGTCGTCACGCCAAAAATAGAGAGCGCGAAGACGGAAGCTGCGACGGATAGAACGAGGAGCGGGAGAAGCCATTTCGCCGCTTCCCCAAGAAAATAAACCACATGATCAATTGTCGAAATTATCGCGGAGCTTAGGCTTTGAATGATCGGCTTTTGGCCCAGAAGAAGATGTATGACCGGCCATCCAATTAGGGGTAAAAACGCCCAGCCAATCGCTTGTAAAATCCCCCCGACCACAAGCTAGTTTCCGAGGGCGGCTTCGCGCGCGGCGATGTAACGTCCGTCTGACATTTGCGTCCAATAGCGCATTTCATTGCGGGTTTTGAAATAGCTGTCCGCGATGCGGCGCGTCAGCGGATCGGCATTTCCAAACTCATCGACGATCTGGTCAGCGATGACGCCCACGCGTTTCAATATCTCCGTGCTGAAGTAGCGAGGCTCAATCCCATATTTCGTTTTTAATTCCTCAAGCGCCTGCGCGTTCTTATAGGTGTATTCGCCGATGGAGGTGTCATTTGCGGATTTGCAGGAAAAGCGGATCATATTCTGCTCCGCCGGGCTGAGGCTGTTCCAGAGGTCCAGATTGACGCCAAGCGAGAGCGACGCGCCCGGTTCGTGAAACCCCGGGGCGTAATAATATGGCGCTTCTCTGTAAAAGCCGAGCGCAAGGTCGTTCCAAGGGCCGACCCATTCCGTCGCGTCAATGCTGCCCGATTGTAGGGCCTGGTAGATTTCCCCACCGGGCAGGGTGACGGCTGTCCCGCCCAATTGGCGAATGACTTCGCCCGCGAGACCCGGCATGCGGATTCGGAGGCCTTTGAAGTCTTCCAACGTTTCCATTTTCTTGCGGAACCATCCGCCCGTTTGGTGGCCGGTATTTCCGGCTTGAAAGGCTTTGATGTTGAACTTTGCCGAGAGCTCATCCCAGAGCTGTTGCCCGCCGCCAAAATCGCACCAGCCCATAATTTCGGCTGCGGTCATGCCCATTGGAACCGCTGTGAAAAAAGAGAACCCTTTTGATTTACCCTGCCAATAATATTCGGCGGCGTGATACATATCCGCCGCGCCCGTGCTGGTGGCGTCAAAACATTCGGTTGCGCCGACAAGCTCGCCCGCCGCGAAGACTTTTACTTCGATGCGGCCGTCGCTCATGAGGCGCATGGCCTCTGCAAAGCGGTTGGGCATCTGGCCAAGGCCGGGGAAATCCTTCGGCCAGCTTGTCGCCATCCGAAATTGCTTGCGGTTTTGCGACAGGTTCGGCGCGGACAGCGTGTCGCTTTGGCCGGGAGCGGGGGACGCGCTTTTATCCTTGTGTCCGGCGCCTTTATGTCTGAGCGCGCCAACGACGCCTGCGCCCGTTGCGAGAGCCGCGGCCCCCGCGACGATATCTCGCCGCCTCACACTCACGGTGACGGCTTGCCATGGTAATTGGACAGCGGTTTCCAGCCCGCATAGGTGAGGGTCTCAGCCGGTTTGAACCGTGCCTTATAGCTCATCTTCGGGCTGTCAGGGACCCAATATCCGAGGTAGAGATAGGGCTGCTCCATCGCGCGGCATTGCTGGATGTGGTTCAAGATCATGAAATTGCCAAGCGACCGATCGCGCTCCAACGGGTCGAAAAAACTATAGACGAGGGACATGCCGTCATTGAGATGATCCACCAGCATGGCGGCAATAAGTTTGCCCTCAAGGGTGCGATATTCTGTGATCTCGGTCTCGGACGCGCATTCTTCGACCATCATACCATAGCGTTCAAAGTCCATTGAGGTCATGCCGCCGCCCGCATGGCGGTCATTTAGATAGCGCTGCAGAAGGTCGAATTGTTCATCTGTCGCGACGGCATATTTTGTTTCGACCAAAAGATCGGCGTTGCGTTTCAGTGTCCGCTTGAAAGATTTGGTTGGACGAAAGCTCGCAACATCGACCCGCAGGCTCCGGCATTCCCGGCACGTTTCGCAGGCGGGGCGGTAGATGACATTTTGCGACCGGCGAAATCCGGCATGGGTGAGATAATTATTGAGGTGAGGCCCATCGAGCGGATCAAGCTGCGTGAAGATCTTCCGTTCCATGCGGCCGGGCAGATAGGGGCAGGGTGACGGGATCGTCAGGTAAAACTGCAATTGGTTCGGATCGAACGGATGACTCATGTGATTAGACTAGAGTTGGAAGAAGATTGGCGCAAGTAGGGTGTAACTTATCCAGAGCAGCAAGATAAGTGGTCCGCCAAAGCGAATAAAGTCATTAAACTTGTAATGTCCGGGACCCAAGACGAGCAGATTTGTCTGATAGGCGATAGGTGTAGCGAAGCAGCAATTCGCCGCAAAGATAACCGTCAGCACCATTGCGATTGGATCAATGCCCGTCTGGGCACTGATTTCGAGCGCGATGGGCGAGAAAAGAAGCGCCGCTGCGCTGTTGCTGATGATATTCGTAAAAAAGGCGATTACGATAAAGACCGCGCCAATCAGGATTTGGTTCCCATATGGCATAAATGCGGTCACGATCGCTTCGCCAATATAGGCCGCGCCGCCCGTCTGTTCGAGCGAGAGTCCCATAGCGAAGGCCGCGCCAATCAGCAGGAAAATACGCATATCGAGCGCCCGAACGGCTTGCCGGATATTCAGACAGCCGGTCGCGATCATCCCAAGCGCGCCGCCGAGCGCTGCAATTTCTATGGGCATTATCGACGTCGCGGCCACGGCAATTGTGCCGATGAAGATAAATCGCGCGATGAGAGACTTTCGAATGTCGGGAAGCTCTACCATCGACCAATCGAGCAGCAGAAGGTCGCGATTATTTCGAAGCTTCAACATATCGCTGTCATATCCAAAGAGCAGCAAAACGTCGCCGGCTTCCAATCGGATTTCCAGCATGCGCTTTCGGATCATGCGCGAGCGCCTTTGCACACCCAACACGAGCGTCCCTGTCTGGCGTCTAAATCCAACTTGTTCAATGTTCCGTCCAATCATACGCGAGCCCGGCGCAATCACCGCCTCTGATATGACGAGCGGCTCTGCGGCGTCGCTATCGGCCTCAAAGCCGCCAATCGTCAGCATGCCGCGCAGATATTCGGGCTGGGAGGACAGGAGTTTTGACAAGCTTTTCCGGGTCGCAGCGACAATTAGGATGTCCTCAGATTGTAGGGCTTCTTCAAAGGGCGGCAACATGGAGCGCTCCCCGCGCTGCACCATACGGACGGTGACATCGCGGAGTGTGGGGAAGAGGCCCGCAATCGGCTTTGCCCCGACGAGCGGGTGATTGGGCGTGACGCGAATTTGCGCGATATATTGATGCCCCGTCGCGTTCATTTCAGTCTCGAGCCCTTCGCGCTCCGGCAATAATATCGGAGCCATGATGATGATATAGGCTGCGCCGATGACGGCGAGGGTCATGCCGGGCACGAATTGACTAAAGAAGGACAGCTCGAAATCTGTTGTTCTGACCAAGACATCATTGACGAGCAGGTTCGTGGATGAACCGATAAGCGTTGTCATACCCGCGAGAATAGAAACGAAGGACAATGGCATCATATAGCGCGAGGCGCGTTTGCGCAGCCTCGTCGCCATCGCCGCCATAATAGGAATAAACATGACCACAACGGGCGTGTTATTCATGAACATAGAGACCGCAAAGGCAACGATGAAAACCATGAGGAGCGTTAGGCGAGGGGATTTGTCTAGTGAATTGTTTATACTGACAATTGGACCTTCCAGCGCCCCGGTTTGGAACATGCCTTGGCCAACGACCAAGAGCGCCATGATGGTGACGAGCGCGGGCGCGGCGAAGCCCGACAGGAGTTGGCCGCTGCTCATGCTTTCCTCGGGCGTGCCGAAGATATGGAAGAAGATCATGAGGGCGAGAATGATGCCGACACTGATGGCTTCGATGGTAAAGCTCTCGCGTACATAGAATAACACGCCCACGGCAACGATGCCGAAGACAGACCACATTTGCCAAATTTCCGGCAGGGCCATCATAGGAATTGAATTATGGAATGAGTTGCCATGCGGGTATTTGACGACATAGGACGGGACAAGACAAGAAACTAATGAGGAATTTCCATGACTAAAGTCGCTTTTTTAGGGTTGGGTGTCATGGGTTACCCGATGGCGGGGCATTTAGTGGCTGCGGGCCATGATGTGAGCGTCTGGAATCGAACGGGCAGCGTTGCCGAAAAATGGGCAAATGAGTATGCACGCTCCGCGCATGAGAACATCAAAGCTGCAGTAAAAGGCGCAGATTTCGTGATGATGTGCGTTGGGCGCGACGCTGATGTGCTGGCCGTCGCGGAGAAAGCCGTGCCTGCGATGAAAAAGGGCGCAATATTGGTGGACCATACCACCGCTTCGGACGGCTGCGCGAAGCAGGTCGGCGAGAGATGCGCAGCTTGGGG
>ENA-ORXR01000711-ORXR01000711.1-marine-metagenome-genome-assembly--contig:-NODE-711-length-41489-cov-17.445402_pt1 | contig 41489 bp, 20 predicted proteins | sample MGYA00237866_ERZ511479 | MGnify/ENA metagenome assembly ERZ511479
AGAGGAACCGTATGCGGGAAATCCGCTCGTACGGGTCTGTGGGGGAGCGGGGAGGTAACAAACCGCTCTACCCGGAAGCATTTCCCTTTGAAATTATTTTCTTATAAAAAGACTATTATTAAGAATTAATCAACTTTTGCAAACTTCTTAGTTTTTGACTGCCAAGTATTATCAATTATTTGTATAAAGTATACACCTGCAGCTAAATTTTGTGTATCGTGTTGAAGCACATTCAACCCATCTGTCAATTCAATCGCTTTATCAGCAACCAATTTACCATCAACCGTTGTGATAACCATTCTAGGATTTGAAACTTCAACTTTACTCATGAACTTAATGGTGATCCCCTCATTTCCAGACACTGGATTTGGGAATAATTCTGAAATTCCGACAAATTCCTTCGAGCAGTTGGTCTTAACTTGAACAACATCGAATGTCTCAGATACGCCGTTAAAGTCAACTTGAGTTAATCTGTAGTAATTATTTAAACCACTAGCACGATCTGTGAAATTGTAGGTAATTGAATTGATAGAGTTACCACTACCGTCGATTTGAGCCAACTCAGTATATTGCTGACCATCATAACTTCTTTCTAAGATGAAATAGTCATTGTCAATCTCAGTAAGTGTTGTCCATGTTAGATCAACATTACAGTTATTGGCAGTGCCATCAAAATTAGCAAGTTCGATAGGAAGAAGACAAGTTTGTCCTACACAGTCAGAGAAATTTCCATAGAAGTTTTCGTCACATGGTATTAATACACCTGCTGCTGTTTTCTCACTAATAAAGGTAGGAGGAAAGTTTATTGGTTGATTATCATGCCATCTAAGGTTCGGACATTGGTCAAAGTCAATTATTTTAAGAGACAATCGGCCTACTTTAATCCAAACTAATTCTTTAATTGGGTATCCATCACCACCAGCTAATACAACGTTATAAGAAACAATGCTATCTATTGAACCATTTAAAGTGTGAGGGTCGAAGAGACTTACAGTACCACCTTCTTGAACCACACCTGATAGAAATTCAGTTTCTACGGTGACACTAGCTTGCTCTTTAGGAATGTTAATGTCATAAGTTTCTATTGCACCTCTATTGAAAGAGAATCGATAGTTCTGATCAGACATATAAAATTCTGAGCCAGCGTCTTTGGCTTTTACTTCAACATCTACATAAAAAAGGCTATCTACACAATTGATGCTGGCAAAATTAAACCGGACATCAAAAATACCATCTTGGGCAGATAGGGATGTCACTAGTAGTAATGTAAAGGAAAGGAATGTTAAAAATGCTTTCATAATTTATACGTTTAGGTATGTCTTGAATTCTTAAATTAAAGGAGAATGCTCTATTTATATATTTACTCAAATATAAAACTTAAAATATGGTTTTTATAATTTAAAAAAATAAATTAAAGTGTTAAAAGCGTAAGCTTTGTTTCGACATGGGGGTTTGGTCAACTAGAACAGGATGCAGTCTGTGACATCATTTATTGCTTGATATCGAGATGAATCCTTTATAATAGATAGCGCAAGTATGAAAAGAGTTGCGTGTAACTACAAAAATAAAAAAAAAGACTGTCAATAATAATTTTAACACTAAAAAAATGCCAAATAGCAATAAATAATTACTTAATTATACGAGTTTCATCACTACCAATACTTGAATTTTGATCTGTAATCTTAAATCGCTGTAGGACCGAGATTAGATGTTGACAGTATGGAGTAACCAGCCTGAATAGCCTGAATAGCGTGTAGTAGCGCTGTAGAGTGCAAAACGCCATTTGAATCAAATTAGGACGAAAAGTACTTTCAGAATGCTTACCAGATTCTATCGCATATAAAATTGATCTGGAGTAATCAATGAGAATCTTGTCATAACAAGAAATCCGTTTAAAGAATAAACGGACCCTAGATAAATAGCTGTTTCAATTACTTCGTTATCGACTGCTTTTCCAACTAGAACAGATGCCCAATCCCAAGACTAATCTGGCTGTTTGCTAGTGCAGGCTGCTTTTGATTGAATGAGGACAAGGAGTAGTCATATCCCAGATTAACTCTTAAATTCGGCTTTACATACCAATGAGTACCAATAGAAGCACCGTAAGTCATACCCGTTTTTTTGCCACCAATAGCTTTGTAATATTCGTCAATTTCATTTGAAGTAATAGGACCATTTGTTGTAAGCGGTGTAGCATTAAGAAACATTACGTTGACCTTTTTTGGTGTTTTAAGTATTTTTTGGTACACCCCAGCAAAAATACCAAGGGAAATGCCAAACTTCTTATGTGGTCGATACATTGTGTACAAAGGCAGGATGTACTCATTAGCCCCAGCCACATAGGAAGAGCCAGTCACGGATGACGAATCTGTAGCAAAGGAATGCACCCTACTATAAGTGGGATCTACGTTTACCATGAAATTGTTAGCAACCTTTTTAGATACAGATACCCCCGCACGTCCTCCAATTGTTCCTTTAACACCATAACTTGATGCTAAAAATAGTCCAAATTGAATTTGATTGGAAGGTGATTTGATCTGAGGAACATCGATATTTTTTTGACTATTAGATAAGGCTTGGATCTTTTTTTCGGTTTTAACAGGCAAAAACGCAATCTCTTTATTGTCACTTTGTGACAAGGCAAACTGAACATTCTCTGTGTTGGGACTTTGGAATGGCAAATCTGAAAGGTTAAGATTTTTGATTATTCCTTTCTGGTTTTTATTTACAAAATTTGCCTCAACCGAATTGTTTTTAAGTGAAGTGTTTTTTGTTAATACTAGTGGGTTATGCTCAGTTTTAAAACCTTTATTGTTCGTAAGGTCTTGAGCCATTGAAGTGCTATTTTTTATTGTTGTCTTACCCTGAATGTTTGTATTAGGACCTGCTTTTGTGAAAGGCGTGCTAAAGTATTGTCCGGCTCCCGCAGTATATTGCTTCATAAGTGAAGATACTTCTTTCGATTTTGTACTGAAGGCCACAGGCTCTAGCTTTTGTTGAGCAGTCTGTGGTGCCTGATTAGTAGGAACCAGTGTATTTTTTTGCTGCGGTGTGGCTTGAATTGGAGCGTCAGTTTTAGTTGCCTCAGCTGGAGCCATATTGGAAGCCTGCCTTCCGTTGTGCAGCAAGGAGGCTGACCGAGTAGCAATGTCCATTTGTTCCGTAGTAGGAACTGTTGGCTTTACAGGAACCTTTATCTGCTGCTTTGGAATAGGTAACGGCTCTGAAGTGTTTTGGGAAAACATATAAACAAAATAGCTTACAGAAATTAGACAAAAGACTCCAAGTCCCCAAAACAAAAAAGTAGGTGTTTTTCGACTAACTGGTAACTCGTTATCCAGTAGAACGCTCATATTTTGCCAGCCTAGATCAGGACTGATTTTATTCACAGGGTTATTTTTATTTGATTCAAGCATACTTGTAGTCGTATTGATATTCTTTTAACAATTCTTTTAACTTTTTTCTCGCTTCTGACAAATGCCATTTCGAGGTGCCAACACTAATTCCCAGCTGTTTTGCAATCTCTGGATGAGTGTACCCATCGATTGCATATAACACAAATACATTTTGACTTGATTTAGGAACTCGCTTTACAATATTCATCAAATCCTCCATGTACAGTTTATTGACTAAATCAGCCCCTACTGATGCGTCATGTTCTTCAAAGACTATCATCTCACTGTATTTCGAATTCCGTTTGAAGTAATCAGAAACACTGTGAAATACCAATCGTCTAATCCACCCTTCTAGGGAGCCTTTGAAAGAAAAGGTATCTAATTTCTTAAAAACTCGTAGGAAACCATTGTTGATGATCTCCATTGCAATGTCTGCATCTGTAGTATAACGGGAGACCATAGAACGCATTTTGGGGAAATACTTCTTATATAATGCTTCCTGACATCTTCTATCATTTTTTATGCATCCAGCCACCAAGGCTTCTTCTGTATAATTGTGTTTTCCGAGTTTCACGTATTATTTACTAAGATCTTTCAGGTTATTGAATTTGTTGAAATTATACTATACCAATTGTCCCAATTCTAACTGTATTATCATAAAAGTTATTGCATTGGATTTTGTATTATGAAAGTAGGGAATAAATTTCCTATTACATAATGCGGTTTAAAACTGTATACCGCATCTAAGGGTAAATCTATTGTAAGTAATATTACGTATCTCAGTCCCTTCCCAAATTCTTAAATGTTGTTTAGCCATTTGTATCTTGTATCCTATATCTAATGTCGCATTGCCACCAGATTTGCCGCCAAACCGAAATCCAATGGCTGGATAGCTGTAAAGACCACCTTCTGATTTAAATAGATTTCGCTCCAAATCTTTGAGTCCAAAACCATATCCAACCTGATAGCGGTACATTGGGGTAGTATTCTTCTTTAGCAAGTAACCTCTAACTTCAGCAAATACAGGAATGTACTTGTCCTCATCGAATAAGTGATAAGTGTCAAATGCCACACCTACAGCTGCTCCTACAAACCGATTGAATTGATAGCCGGTTACATTAGCTATGCTTGCTCCGAGTACGGGATCGCCCCATCTATTTTCAGACCAATTTACAGATACATCTGTACTGTTAAAATAGCCATTTTCTCTAAACTCATAGTTGTTTACCCGCTTTCCTTTCTGAGTTGCAATTAACTCTTGTCTTATCTTTTTTACAACAACACCATCAAACTTCAATTGCTGACCACTCCAAGTCTCTATCGTAAGTGATTTTCCTGGCTGGTAATCTAGGATCTTACCTCTAAATTTACTGCCGTCTTTCAGATAGACAATGTCTTGAAATACTGGACCATTGTCATGTTGACTCTGGGCCGACATCGCAAAAGAAAGGAGGAAGGTAATTAGTATTGTGGTGAATAGTTTCATTCTAATTATCAGTTTTAATGGTCAACGATTAGAAGAAGAATCTAATTAAAGATTCTTCTCCCACATTGCTAATCTTTATCGTATAACTGGTATATGACTAACTTCTACCAGCGATTTTGGATTCGAATAGTCGTATTGATAGAACCCATCATTTCCAATCAACAGCAAATTGTCGTTAGGTAAGGCAATCACATCATAAGCATGCATGTCTTTCAAATAGTCAATTCTATTATTGCTTAATTTCTCAGGCATGGCAGCATCGTATACTTTCAACCCATGGTCTCCTTCACATACGAATAAATCATTGGCCTCTGTAATGGCAAGCCCGTGTGGATTTTGCATAGGAAAAGTCTTGACTAACTTAGGGTTATAAATGTCCCGCACATCAATCAAATCTAACTGATTTGTGTAACCCTCACACCAAGTACCAGATCGTAAAGTAACGTAAGCGTAATCACCAGAAACCACAACTGGATCACAGGCTCTCGCATGAGAGAAAACTGATGCGTAAGCTGGTGCTGCTGGAGAACTAATATCATAAATATACAATCCTGAAGTACTTCCAAGAAACAACTTATCCTGATATGGAAAGATCGTTTCTATTCCCCAACCCATCGAAGAAGTATTGACTAATGCTGGTAACTCAGGGGTATTGATATCAAATGTCTTAAGCTCGCTTTGGTCTACAGTATAAAGATGATTACCGACTATTGTGAATCTAGCAAACGAACCACCCGTACCAAACAAACCACCATTATTGTCATTTGACCCAACACTACTTAACTCGAACATCTGTCCTCCCCAGTTTCTCTGACTACAATCAACTTCTTCAGTGACTAATTGTTTGGTTTCGTAAACCTGAACCATCCCATCGTCATTGGCATAATATTCTCTTACATCAGGCACCCGATTCAAAAATTGTGGTTGACTAAAGTCAGTTACATCAATTGTCAATAAATCGAAGAAACAGTCTACATAGAGAACGTTAGACTTGATAGCCATATCCACATTCCCAGGGATGTTAATGAATGAAATTGCTGTGGGTTGTGCAGGATTTGAATTGTCGTAAACATGAATTCCCTTATGGATCTCATTAATCAACAAATAATCGTTGTAATAGTAAATCTTTCCAGGCTCCTTAAGATCTCTGGGACTTGTTACAATAGGGTCTGGATGAAGATCAGTTTCCGCAACCATTACTGAATTGCTGATATAGTATGTTCTCTCCGCAGTACAATCATCTTTTACACAGCTTTGAAAAACAAAAGATAAGCAGATAGCAAGTGATACAATTTGTGATACTCTAATCATTGATATTTATTTCGTTTGATTTCTACATTCTTATAGACAGGCAATATGTTTAAAAGGGTTGGGCAAATCGCCAACTTTCTTTAAAGAAGTTCCAATATTGCTTCTAAGTTATTGTAAATTAATTATGCTGTAGGGTGTGTTTTCTTTTTGGGCGTGTCCCATTCATTTATACCTGCCCGCTAAACGCAGGAAGGCAGGCTTCATTCAGGGTCGGCCTGCTGACTGACCACAGGAAGGTAGGTTCGTCCTGCACCTCTTGCCGAACTTCGTACAAGCCCATCACACAGCAGCGTTCAAATAACATCTACCACCTCACGCGCCACCTTTATCTTATAGGAATTTGACTCCTAAATTTGTGGTAGCTGTCTGCTCACATCTTCCTAGCACCAGAGACTTGTTTTAAAAAAAAGTGGGAAAGCTTACTTCCTTCGGCTCTTCCACAACCTGCTGATCTTTATCTTTACGTCTACTACTGGGATTTCCTAGCACCAGAGACTTGTTTTAAAAAAAAGTGGGAAAGCTTACTTCCTTCAGCCTTCCCACAACCTGCTGATCTTTATCTGTACGTCTACTACTGGGATTTCTTAGCACTAGAGACTTGTTTTAAAAAAAAGTGGGAAAGCTTACTTCCTTCGGCTCTCCCACATCCTGCTGATCTTTATCTTTACGTCTACTACTGGGATTTCCTAGCACTAGAGACTTGTTTTAAAAAAAGTGGGAAAGCTTACTTCCTTCAGCCTTCCCACAACCTGCTGATCTTTATCTTTACATTTAGTATAGGGATGTTCTAAGTAAGCTAATACTCAAAACCAATACCCAATACCCAATTAATTTCAAATGATTACAATTCGCTTTTGATTGTATAAGATAACGCTGTTGCCATCTTTACTCTTATAGACAGATCGACATTGGCAAAAGGTTGGGGTATTTACTCAGAAAAAGCAAATTTAGTTTTTGTGGCAATGGTAATGCATTGACTTAATGCGCTTTATGGATGATTTTAAAATCGGAATAAATATGCGGCAGCGTTCGGTAATAATGTTGTTGCTTTAAAACGAAGACCATAACCAGAGCTTTTGTACAAATTGAAATCTGTTACTTTTCCAAAAAGTGAGAGATTTTAGAGAAAGCCAGTCCCGTCAATTTTGTGAACCTACTTTTATTAGGACAGTACTTTTTTTTGAGTCATTAATCACTAAACACTAAACACTAAACACTATTTAATGGTACCGCATTAGCTGCATGGAATAGTGAGCCGACAGGCGAAGACCGAAGGGCCGAGCAGTATTGCGAGCTATGGAATGGAGCGACCCTTGCGCATGAAATAAGCAAGGGGACTGCCCAAATTTGAACAATCATCAATAATCTAGTACCCGACGTGCTGCATTAATCCGTAATCCCACCGCCACATAATTACGACTATAGTCTCTTGATGCCAGTTCACTGGTTTGGCGACGCATCCAATACTCAAGATCCAGATACACGTTATGTCTTATTTGGTAGCTAGCCCTCAAATTACCAATCAAGAGTTGATTGCTGATGCCGCCTGCGATTTCATGTCCGAAATCTCCAGCACGATCGTCGGTACTGAGAAAGATATTATTGCCATGATTACCACCATTTAAAGAGTCTGAACCAAAACGAGTATAGACCAACCTCGCCTCCAATTGTAGTGGGTGGATAGGCTGATACCGCAAAATGGCAATCGATTCCTCAAAACTAGCCCCTAACGGATGCGCCAATGGTTGGTTGAAATGCGTATAGTTCCCATCAAAAGTCCGGTGAGAGTAAGTGAATGGGCGAACCCTGTTATATTCTAATTGTAGATCTAAGTGATTGATGCCCGCCACATCGATATACTTGAATCCTGCTTGTAGACCATACTTGTTGCCATGCCAACCATTACTAGAAAACAGTTCTCTCGCTAGAAATTCATCCAGCATGAGTTGACCATAGATCGAAAATCGTTTCAAGAAATTGTACTTTAGATTTCCGCCTAAAAGTACATTGTCAGGACTTCCTACTGCCTGCTCTACAGTACGATAAAAAATAATAGGATTGAGGTATTGCAACTCAAAAGTACTACCTCGGTCAAACACAACCGCTTCGAAGATTCCAATGGAACAGTTTTTAAAAATATTGTAATTCAAATGATGAATAGAGGCATATTTCTTAGGATAAGGCTGCTTTTGATTGAATGGATTCTGGAATTGACGCGTCAACTCCGTAAATATATTCTGATAGTTGATTTTCCAGACTCTTGTATTAAACTGTAGGAAAAAGTAGTTAGCGGAGTTATCCGATAAGAACAAACTACGGTGGCCTTCTCCAATAAAATGGCGATCATGGCCAAACTTCATCTCAATATGTTTAGTCACCTTTGCCGCAATATATCCGGTAGCATTCAAATAGTCATAGTCGTCAGTATAGTCTAGGTAGTTACTTTTATAAAATTTGTAGAATCCAGAACCAGGTACAGCATCAAATTTTACAATGGATTCGGATATATGCGTTGGAAATCGTCGTTGATTTTCTATGAGATTGGTTTGAAACCAAACGCGATCATCTATGTTGCCTCTCAATGTAAACCCCCTAGTATTTTGAAAGATAATTCCATTGAGTCCTGACTGTTGCCCTATTGTCCAGTTCAAAATCGGATTCACTCTAAAATTGAAGTACTTAGAATCATGTTCTAGGAAGTTGGCAGGTGTGTGATAAAAATATTTAAGAAATGGTTTCTTGCTTAAAATACGTCGTTTTTCCCAATCGGCATCACCAGTATTGAGCCAGTCGTTATTGTCCTTGAAGATGTAATAGAGATCAAGGCTATCCTTCTTATTAATACTAGAAAATTGTTGCTGATACTGAATCGCAAAGTGCGTGATATCTTTTCGGTTATATGGCTTGGAAGTTGTATAAAACGGTGCTAAATCACCCGACTTTATCTCCAATCGATCAATAATATGATCTGCATCACCTCCTCGGGGAGATAACGTACTCTGACCAATTAAACCAGTACTTGCTAACAAGGTAATTAGTAGTCCTACAACACGTTTCATTTCAGTTTAGGTTTTTGCATCAAGAATGTTTTCCGAGGAATCAATTGGTCCCTCTTGCAGTTCATCGGCATCAAAGATATTCGTTTTGGAAACAAAGATGCGCAATACAATAAAGCTTATCGCAACAACCACAGCAAGAATTGCAGCAGTAGTCCATTCTTTCAAAATTAGTTTTCCCAATAAAAAAAGAATCCCATAAGTCATCGTGATCGCACTCAACCAGCAAATCCCAAGATTAATCAGATTTCCAGAACTATTGGCTGCCTCTTCTTCAGTTCTAAATGGCCCCCAAGCACCGTCTGGCTTCACGCGATTGTAAAACCGTTGCAAGGTATCTTTATTAGAAGGAGCAGTTAAAAACGTCACTACCAACCAGCAAATAGTAGTAAACAACACCGTAATTAAAAACGATTCGGGAAATTCTACATCAGTAAAATATAAGGCAGTCATTGCTACAAATGGAGCTAATGTCGCGGTAATTTCACTCCAAGCGTTGATACGCCACCAGTACCAGCGTAAAATCAGTACTAGGCCCAATCCAGCACCACATTGCATAATAAAGCCCCAGGCTGCTGAAATGGAGTTGCCAAATAGGAACACGATCATAGTCGTTACTCCGAGGCCAATTCCCATCAATACAAAGGTGCAAATCCTTGAAGCGGTTATCAGTAATTTGTCATCCGCTTGTGGGTTAATAAATCGTTTATAAAAATCATTGATGACATAACTTGATCCCCAGTTGAGTTGCGTAGAAATGGTACTCATATAAGCTGCGAAAAATGCCACAAGTAGTAAGCCTTTCAGTCCTGTTGGCAGAAAATCGTTCATCGCATGCACATAACCCAGTTTTATGTCTGCTTCTGGTAAATCCGGATAAAGAACAATAGCACACAATCCTACCATAATCCAAGGCCAGGGCCGGATACAGTAATGCGCGATCTGAAAAAATAGGGTAGCGTAAACGGCATCCTTTTCGCTCTTGGCACTCATCATTCGTTGTGCGACATAGCCGCCACCACCTGGTTCTGCACCTGGATACCAACTTGCCCACCACTGTACACCGATATAAGCAAAGAATGCCCCAATACTCAGTCCTAGCGTTTTACCAGCACTAGTACCGTCTGCAGTCACAGAAGGGAAGAAGTCGAGTGTGCCTTCTGGTAGTTTTTCCTTAAGACCATCAATCCCTCCAATTTTTTCAGAATTGACGACAATGATCGCAAGTACGATACACCCAGTCATAGCAAGTACAAATTGTATGACATCCGTCATCGCTACCCCTAAAAGTCCGGATAGGGAAGCGTATATCGCTACCAACAACATAGCAACAGCAGTATATAAAAGTGCCGTAGTCTTATCAACTTGAAAGAAGACCTCAATCAGCGACATCAGTGCCACGTTGACCCAAGCAATGATGATGACATTCATAAAGATACCGAGATACAAGGCTTTCATTCCGCGTAGAGCACTAGCTTCTGTTCCGCTATAACGAAGTTCGATGAGCTCAACTTCGGTCAATACATTGGCTTTTCGCCAAAGTTTTGCGAAGAAGAATGTCGTGAGCATTCCACCTGCCAAAAAGCTCCACCACAACCAGTTGCCAGCAATTCCATTTTTACCAACAAGCTCAGTGACAGCGAGCGGTGTGTCAGCTGCAAACGTGGTAGCCACCATTGAAATTCCTGCAATATACCAAGGGAGATTCCGGCCACCAAGAAAGAAACTACTCAGGTCTTTTCCTGCTTGTTTGGTGTAGGATAATCCAACGCCAAGTATCAAACCAAAAAATCCAACAATGATGATCCAATCCAGAATTTCCAGTTGCATGGGGTTAATTTTTATTTATGCTCCAAATTTAGAATAATATTATGAACCATACGATGTTTTGTATATTTATTTCAATTGTTTGGTAGCATTAGAGATAGCCCTGGAACGTTCTTGATACGTTACGGCCATTTTCCTAAATTCAATAATCGAAGTATCTTTAGGAACTTTCAAACAAAATTGGAACTTATTATTTAAATTGTCAAAATCTAATTGTTTCTTGGGATGCAGTACAAAAAGTCAATAATCGCAAGCACCTTCGCATTTATAGTAGCGACAAGTTGTTGCTGGTTGCCTGCATTGGTTATTGCAATAGGAGGTGGAACTACTTTGTTGGGAATCAGTAACGGAATAGAACAACTAAGTGGCGTCTTCATGTCTCTTGGTGTTGGTCTGTTAGGGCTAGGAATGTATCAGTATAACAAAAAAAATAAAGCTGTGAATAAAGAACTCATCCTACAATCGTCAATCTCTTGCCCTGGTTGTGGCCATTCTAAGAAAGAAATAATGCCGACTAATTCTTGTCTGTTTTACTACTCTTGCGAAAACTGTAATAGGCGATTGAAACCACTAGAAGGGGATTGCTGTGTTTTTTGCAGTTACGGCACTGTCGCCTGTCCACCAATTCAGCTAAATCAAAATTGTTGTTAGTTCTTGATTTAACGATGCTTACGCTATTAATAATCCGGTTTTAATTGAATAGTGTTTTTACATTTCATTCCTGTTTTGGTCAATATTCCTATCTGAATTTGATTAATTTACCAACATTTTATTCACATTTTTGCCGCTTATGCAGAATAATCATTTAGTAGCGGGACGAATTCTTTCATTATTTCGTTTTATATTTGTAGATTGTAATGTTATACTGCTTTATAAGGCAGGATAGCGGAATAAAACCCTTTATATCTAAAAAATGCATGCTTAACCTTGCAACCCGTAAAAAATCGAAAATGGTGAATTCCTATACAAGAAATTTATTGTTACTAGTTATTATTTCTCTTCTCTCATTCATTGATCTATTCAGTCAGGTTACCATCTCTGTTACTGTAAATAGTGGTTCTTCTACAACTACTTGTACAGATGGACCATTTGGAGGAGGCCCTGAACGTCATTGGCAGGTTGAAATTGCTGGACAAGGGAATTCAACTTATCCATCTTCTGGTATATGTTTCAACGATACACCAAATCAACAATATAGTGAATCATTTGATTGTCCTCCATATCCTGCACAATTACAAGTGTGTCTTAGAGCATTTGAAGATGATGGTACTTTTTGTGTAGTCAATAGGAGTTGCTTAGTAAGTAACTGCCAAAACTTTAATGTTCCTGCACCTGGAGCCACAGCCACCTATACCATAAATGTTGGGGGATCAAGTACAGCGACAGCAAACTTCACAATAGCCACAACAGGATCTTTTGTCGGCGGCCCAAATGATTTAATTTGTAATGCTATTAATCTAGGAACACTGGCTCCTGGTGCTACACTCGGTAATGCAAACCTTAGTAATTACAACAATTTTTGTGCAACAAATACTGGAGAACCTAACCCAGGTTGGACGAACGATCAAGGGGTTTGGTTTACGTTTACAACCTCTAATACACCTAGCGCAACAATTCAAATTGATGGTTATAATGATCCCCAAAACTTAGGAGATTTAATCGATATGCAATTAGCATTGTATGAATCTAGTACTGGAACTTGTACTGGTGCATTAACATTGATTAAAGAAGATTTTGATCCAGTAATTTATTCTGAAAGTATGCAAGTAGAATGCTTGCTACCAAACACTACTTATTTCCTTTTGGTTGATGGTGATGATAATATTGCCAACTTATTTAATGGTCAGGAAGGCTACTTCGGAATTACTATTGAAGATGATGGCGTAGTACAAGCAGGTGACCAGATATGCGACGCGGAGCAATTAGGCCCCGTTCCTGCAGGTGGATCAGTTTCGACGGCTCCACTCAGCCAATCCAATGTATGCGCTACAGACATCAATGATCCAACTCCAGGCGCCTGGGGATCGGATCAGGGCGTTTGGTATACGTTTTTTGCACCTCCTTCAGGTCATGTATCTATAAGTGCAGTCAGTGATGCTCCTTTCCCGCTTGGTAATGATGCCATCGATCTTCAGTTGGCCTTATATGGTACTTTTTCAGGAACTTGTACGGGGACACTTGTTCAGGAAGGTAGCGATTACGATCCAGTCATTTTTGATGAAGATTTAGAAGTTAGATGTCTGAATCCTGGCGACCCATACTGGGTATTCGTTGATGGTTCTGCCCTTAACGTTGATGGTATTTTCGATATTACTATTTCCGATGGCGGTGATTCTCGAGCACTAAATGACTCTATTTGTCAAGCAATTCCTATGGGTGCTCCGGTTATCGGTTCTCCTGTGACCCTGTTGGATCAAACAAACTGGTGCGCCAACAATATCCTTGAGCCTATTCCAGGAAACTGGGCCAATGAAGCTGGGGTTTGGTTTACCTTTATAGCGCCGCCTTCAGGCGTTGTAGAAATAGAAGCGACTTCAGATGGTGGTTTCTTGAATGATCTAGCCATTGACCTTCAATTGGCAGTGTATGATTCTGATGATCAAACCTGTACTGGTAACCTAACTGAAATAAAAAGTGAATACGATGGTTTTGGCGCCGCTCTAGATGAAGATATGGTTGTTGAATGTATCACCCCAGGACGCTTATACTACATTCTCTTAGATGGGGAACCTGGCGCAGTTGATCCACAATTCTTAGAAGGACAATTCGATATTACAATAAGTGAAGTCAATAGACCCTCACCTCTAGGGAATGACCTGCCATGTCAAGCTGTCGGTCTCGGAGATCCAACAGGTGCCCCAATTACAACTGATCAGGGAACGCTTCCTCACACGCAAAATAACTGGTGTGCCACAAACACAGGAGAGCCAACTTCTACGATTATCTCCAATCCAGACATGACTGTTTGGTATACATTCGTAGCACCGGCCACTGGGAATCTAACCATTGATGTCGACCAAACTGGACTCTTGAACGAAGAGGCGATCAATACTGAAATGACGCTATTTTCTTCTAGTAGCGCAACATGCAACGGCCCTTTTACTGAAGTAGAAACAGACGCCAGTCTTATTGACTTATTGGTCTTCGACTCAGATGTCACCATTAAATGCCTGACTCCAGGTGAAACCTATTGGCTAATGATTGATGGAGAGGAATATCTCGGTAACAGTAATGCAATTGACGGTAATTTCGATATTACCCTAACAGAAGATCCACCACTTCCTCCTACACCAAATGACTTAGTTTGTAATGCCATCGCAATGGGAAATCCAATCACTGGTGGACCATTGGTGTTAAACAATCAAAATAACTTATGTTCCGACGATATTGGTGATCCTCAACCAGATGCTTTCTCAACTGATCAAACAGTTTGGTATACCTTCACAACACCAGCAACCGGTGGTCCGTTTGCAGTCGAAATTGAAACAACAAGTGATATCCCTTTTTTAACAGACGCCGTTGACCTTCAGGTAGCCGTATTCGAGTCTAGTAATAACACCTGTAATGGTGTCTTTAATGAAGTAGAAAGTGATTATGATGTTGCTGACTTCCCACCTCTTAATGAATCGGTCGAAGTACAGTGTTTGGAGCCTGGAAAGACTTATTTTGTAATGATTGACGGTTCTGCCTTAAATGTACAAGGAAACTTTGATATTGAAATCTCTTCAATTACAGCCTTCCCACCTGCTCCAAATGATCTAATTTGTGATGCGATTCCGCTAGGGAATGTTCCCGTGGGTGGTGCCCTCAATAACGGTATTGATTATTTTAATTTCTGCGCTGACATAGAACCTGGCGAGCCAAATCCTTCTGCTTTCGGTATTGATCAAACAGTATGGTTTACCTTTACTACGCCTAATTACCCTGGACCTAATGCCACAGCTGACATTACAATCAATGTAGAAAGTGACCCCAATAACTTAGGCAATGAAATTGATCTTCAAATTGCAGTACACGAATCTGGCAGTGGTACCTGTGCTGGTCCTTGGACAGAAATGGGTAGTGATTATGATGCGGTTAGTATTCCATTAAATGATGAATCTCTGGAAATATTATGCCTGGATGCTAATACAACTTATTATTTACAAGTAGATGGAAGTTCTGCTAATATTGAAGGATACTTTACGATTGAAATCGAAGATGATGGTGGTGGATCAAGACCACTAAATGATGATATTTGTAATGCAGAAGTACTTGGAACGGTACCAACTGGTGGGACAATAAACAATGGGGTTACCTATACTAATTATTGCTCAACTGTTGAACCTAGTGAACCTAATCCGTCTGCTTACAATCCTGATAATACAGTGTGGTTTACTTTCGTTGCTCCTCCTTCTGGAAATGCTACAATTGACCTAGATAATCAGGGAGGTGTGGACCTTCAAGTTGGTGTATTTTTCGCAAATAGTGGAGGTTGTTCTGGAACCATGATAGAGCATGATAGTGATTATGACGGTGGAGGCGTGTTATTTGATGAATCACTGTCTCTGGAATGCTTAATTGTTGGACGCACCTATTACGTTCAAGTTGATGGGGAAGACAATGGAGGTTTGATTGGTGGTGCAATGGGCGATTTTACTATTGAAATTTCTGATGACGGAGGTGCTACAGTATTTCCATACAATGATACCATTTGTAATGCTCATGATTTTGGTCTCCTCAATGGTACCGCTCAAACCTTAACCATGGAAACTAATGTTTGTGCTAATATTGAAGTTGGAGAACCCGGTGCTGGTGGCTATGCACAACAAACTGTTTGGTATGAATTTACTGCTCCACCTTCAGGCTCTGCTTATATTGACCTAAGTGCTAATAGCCTACTAGGTATTGATTCAGAGATTTATCTATTTTCTTCTTCTAATAATACTTGTAATGGTACCTTTTCCTTATTGGAAAGTGATTATGACGCCACTCAAGCATTGGATGAGGAAATTGAGGCAACCTGCCTAATCCCTGGAGATACTTATTTTATACAAATTGATGGAACCTCTGTCCTAGGACCTGATGGAGAATTTACAATCTCAGTTGTTGATCCTAAACCTAATTATGGTTCAGGATTGCCTGGTGATCCAGAACCTGTTAACAATGCATGTATAGATGCAATTCCTATTGTTGTTCAGGATCAAGCGTGTACCAACGGAAGTGGTGTTTGGGATACTGAAAACTACGGTTGCCCAACACCAGATCATAACCCTACAAATTGCAACGTTGAAAATTGTGGTGATACTTGGTATCAATTTACAATGCCTCAAACTGGAATTGCCCTCGTAGAAGGTAATGGTACTGCAGTTGGTGGACCGCTAGGAGATTATTCCGATATGACATTTGTGGTCTACAGCGGTGGTTGTAACGGTTTAAATGAAATAGATTGCGATTCACAGGATGGACTTGATCCAAATGATTTCATCAGTATGGAAATTATTGGAACTCCTGGTGAAACGATATTCATTCAGGTAATCAATGAAGGTGGTGATGATGATGGTGATGATTATCAACTTTGTGTATCTGAAAAATGTGGCGCAGACAATTGTCTTGATGCGATTCCTATGATGCCTAACGTACCATATTGCTGGGATGTATCAGGTGCTGAAGGAGAAGATGTCGATAATGGTGCCCCTGGTTACTTTGAATGTAGTAACAATACAAACCCCGATGCCTCAGTATATTTTACCTTTACCTCAGATTGTAATGGTAGTGCGATTACATTATCTATCATAGATGCTGTAGTTGGTGGAAATTGTATTCTTGGAACAACGCCTACTGATGGATTTAACATCTCTTTATTTGAAGATGCAACACCTTGTGACGGTACCCCAGATGCTCTTGTAGATTGTCAGAATTTTGATATCTGTGATGGTGCGTTAATCAATTGGCAACAAGTTTATAGTGGCTTATCACCAAACACTGAGTATGTCCTACAAATAGACGGATTTGGCCAATTCCTCGGAACTGGTGGTGATGCTAGTGGTGAAGTTATGATTACAACTGGAGGAAATCCAATTGTTACAGCAATAGAAATCTCTCCAGCCTCTTGTAATGGCGCAAGCGACGGTATCGCAACAGCTTCCGCTACAAATGGAGCACCACCCTATATCTTTGTTTGGGATACTGGGATTACAAATACTACTGCTTCAAACTTAGATGCCGGTGTTCACACAGTTACCGTATATGACGATGCTGGTTGTTTTGATACAACCTCAGTAGTGATTACACAACCAGACTCAATGCTCTTAGCCGCAGTACCTGATATTGATGCCTCTTGCTGGGATTCTTCTGATGGTTCTGCAACGGTATCCGCTACTGGCGGAATAGCCCCTTACGATTATGATTGGGATACTGGTGAAACCACGCAAACAGCAACAGGACTTAGTGGCGGCACACACAATATTACCGTCACCGATGCCAATGGCTGCTTACAGACCATAGATGTGATCATTGGAGCACCGCCTACCATAAATGCAACACTCACCGCAGACTCAGATGCCTCTTGTAATGGAGCCAGTGATGGATCCGCAACAGCAACTGGATCTAGTGGAATACCTCCTTATGGCTATACTTGGGATACTGGTGAAACCACCACAACAGCTACTAACCTAGGCGCAGGTACACATACCGTTACCGTTACAGACAACAACGGTTGTACGAATACCTTTGATGTAACCATCGGCGAACCTGACCTGCTATCAGCAACTGCCACAATGAACAGCGCAGTCAATTGTAATGGAGAAAGTAATGGTTCAGCCACCGCTACACAAACTGGTGGAACTCCTGGATATACCTACGAATGGGATAATGGTGAAATGACTCCAACTGCAACCGGTTTGGGTGCAGGCACGCATACCGTCACCATAACCGATAACAATGGTTGTACAGACATAGCGACCGTGATGATATCCCAACCAGACCTACTAGTGGTCTCGGTCTCAGGTGCTGGAAATGCCAGCTGTAATGGATTAAGTGATGGAACAGCGACCGTCAGTGCGACTGGCGGTATCTCTCCTTATACTTACGATTGGGATACTGGAGAAACAACAACAATAGCTACCGGCCTTGGAGCTGGTACGCATACAGTTACTGTAACTGACGATAATGGATGTATTACCATAGGTACAATAATAATTGGACAACCAGATGTCTTACAAGCTACTGCTTCTCCAAACAGTCCAACAACTTGTGCAGGAAATAGTGATGGTGCTGCCACCGTATCCGCAACAGGTGGAACAAGCCCATACGCTTATGATTGGGACACCGGAGAAACTACGCAAACAGCAACAGGCTTAGGCAGTGGTACGCATACTGTTACCGTGACCGACACAAATGGATGTATAGCTACAACTAATGTCACCATTCTAGATGCACCAACCCTTGTTGTAACCGCTTCACAAGATGCTGAGGTACTTTGTAATGGTGGAAGTGATGGCTCAGCAACAGCTGCAGCCAGTGGCGGTACCCCAGCATATACCTACGATTGGGATACTGGAGAAACGACACAAACTGCAACCGGACTAAATGCCGGAGATCATACGGTCACGGTTACCGATGCCAATGGATGTAGTGCTACAGCTTTGGTCAGTATAACTGAACCACTTACTCCTTTAGATGTAACGGCTACACAAGTCAGCGGAGCCAATTGTAATGGCGATTCTAATGGTTCAGCTACTGCAACTGCTAGTGGCGGTACCCCAGCCTATTCCTACGATTGGGATACTGGCGAAACGACACAGACAGCTATTGGTTTAACTGCTGGAACACATACTGTCACAGTTACTGATGCCAATGGATGTATCGAGACCACTGATGTTACCATTACGGAACCGCCTACATTAATGGTTTCTGTTACTTTAAATAGTGATGTCAACTGTAATGGGGAAAGTAATGGCTCTGCAACAGCAACCGCGACCGGGGGAACTAACCCTTATTCTTATGACTGGGATACTGGAGAAACTACTGGTACAGCAACTGGTCTGAGTGCTGGAACACACTCCGTTACTGTTACAGATGACAATGGATGTCAAACGATTGGAACTATCACAATATCAGAACCTGATGTGTTAGTAGTTACTGCATCGCAGAATTCTGGTACACGCTGTAATGGTCAAAGTAATGGTACAGCTATAGCTTCAGCATCAGATGGTACCGCTCCATATTCCTATAATTGGGATAATGGGGAAACCGGACCTTCAGCTACTGGTTTAGGTGCAGGGACACACACCGTTACTGCAACTGATGCCAATGGGTGCACAGCCACAACAACAGTTGTAATATCAGAGCCTGATCAATTATCTGCCTCTATTGTTGTTAATGGAAATGTTACTTGTAATGGAGGAAGTGATGGAAGCGCAACGGTCACTGCAACAGGAGGAACCAATCCATATACTTACGACTGGGATACAGGAGAAACGACACAAACTGCAACTGGTCTAGGAGCAGGAACACATACGGTTACCGTTACTGATGACAATAATTGTGCAACAGTTGGTCAGGTTGTTATTACACAATCTAATCCATTAACAGCAACAGTAACACAAAACAATGGAGTAGATTGTAATGGAAATTCAAATGGTTCCGCTACTGTTAGTCCAAGCGGAGGTACTACCCCATTCACTTATGATTGGGATAATGGAGAAATAACCCCAACAACCACTGGATTGACAGTTGGAACACACACCGTTACAGTGACCGATTCAAATGGCTGTATGGTTACAGGAAGTATTAATATAACAGGGCCAGCTGTACTTAGCGTTTCAGTCCTACTGGGTAGTGATGTTAGTTGTAATGGTGAAAGCGATGGATCAGCTACTGCTACTGCAACTGGAGGAACCAATCCATATACTTATGAATGGGATACTGGAGAAACAACGCAAACAGCAACAAGTCTAGCAACAGGAACACATACCGTTACTGCTACAGATGCTAATGGTTGTCAAAGTATTGGAAGTATACTGATTGGACAACCTAATCCATTAGTTGTTGCTGCTTCACAAAATGGAGGCGCTCAATGTAATGGACAAAGCGATGGTTCAGCTACTGCCAGTGCATCAGACGGAACATCACCTTACACCTATAACTGGGATAACGGAGAAACAGGGCCGAATGCAACAGGCTTGTCAGCAGGAATACATACCGTCACAGCGACTGATGCCAATGGATGTATTGCTACAACTTCAGTAATCATTACGGAGCCTGATATGCTAAATGTTACCGTAACACTCAACGCAAATGCCCAGTGTAATGGCGCCAGTGATGGGTCTGCGACTGCTACTGCAAGTGGAGGAACAAGTCCTTATGCTTATAATTGGGATAACGGTGAAACCACAATAACGGCTACTGGCTTAGGAGCTGGCACACATAATATTACAATCACAGACGATAATGGTTGTCAAACAGTTGGTAGCGTAACCTTAGGGCAGCCTGGAGCACTATCTGTATCGGTAACGATTGTAAATGGTACACTTTGTAACGGAAGTTCAGATGGTGCTGCAACCGCAGCAGGAAGCGCTGGAACAGCTCCTTATACTTATCAATGGGACAACGGAGAAACAACACCTACAGCAACAGGTTTAACTCCTGGAACACATACGGTTACAGCGAGTGATGCCAACGGGTGTGTTGCTACAGGCACAATAACAATTGGACAACCAAATCCATTAGTAGTTTCTGTTACACTAGATGCAAATGTAAGTTGTAACGGATTAAGCGATGGTGCAGCTACGGCATCAACTTTTGGAGGAACTCCAAGTTATTCTTATGAATGGGATAATGGTCAATTAGGAAATATTGCGAATAATCTGGATGCTGGAGTACATGTAGTAACAGTGACAGACAATAATGGTTGTACTGCAACTGGCTCAGTCACAATAGGTGAGCCCTCTACACTATCAGCAACAGCGACAGTCAATAACGGAACGCTCTGTAATGGTAGCAGCGATGGTTCCGCAACAGCAACACCTTCAGGAGGAACAAATCCTTATAACTATAACTGGGATAACAATGAAACAGGTCAAACTGCAACAGGCTTAACTGTAGGAAATCATACCGTTACAGTTACTGATGATAATGGTTGTACAACAACGGCATCAGTAACTATCTCAGAACCAACAGCAATTGGAATCGTCATAGATGCAACAACTGTTGCGAATTGTACAGTTTGTGATGGAACAGCTTCAATTACAATTTCTGGTGGAACCTTACCATACACTTACAATTGGTCAAATAATGAAATAACTGAAGATGCCTCAGCACTTTGCTCCGGTATTAACTCAGTTACAGTCACAGATGCTAATAATTGTATGGCAATTTTATCTGTTACTATTGGAAATACATCAACATTAGCAATCGGTGCGATCAATGTAACATCGGATATTAGCTGTAATGCTGTTTGTGATGCAGTTGCTACTGTAACACCTACAGGTGGTAATCCACCTTACATCTATACTTGGAATAATGGTGGTAATACCAATACTATTACTGGCCTATGTGCTGGTAGTTACATCGTAACAGTTTCTGATCAAGATGGCTGTATTGCTGTAGGTAACATTCTGGTTTCAGAGCCTGATGTATTGAATGCTAATGTCAATCAATCCGCTCCTGTGAGCTGCTTTGGTGGGTCAGATGGTGCTGCTACGGTTTCAGCAACTGGAGGAACAGCTCCTTACTCCTATCAATGGGGTAATGGTGGCAGTGGAACTACAACTACTGGCTTAGGCCAAGGAACAGTTTCAGTGACGGTTACTGATGACAATGGATGTGTTGCCGTGGGATCTGCAGTAATTACAGCTCCGACCAGTCTTCCAGCAATCAGTATTGTCTCTAGTGGACCATCAGGTTGTTCAGCTTGTACTGGTGCCGCTACAATTGCAGTTAGTGGTGGAACGGCTCCTTATACATTCGAATGGTCGAATAATGGTGTCATTCAAAATCCAAGTGATTTATGTGCTGGTGTCAATACCGTTACTGCTACTGATGCCAATGGATGTATTGCAACAGGAACAGTAACAATCTCTAATAATACAACGCTTGCGGTAATGACTAGCATAACCAATCAAATCAGCTGTAATGGCGATTGCACTGGAGCCGCAACAGTTATGGGTACTGGTGGTGCTTTACCATATGGATATCAATGGAGTAATGGTTCAACATTACAATCAACAACAGGACTTTGTGCTGGTAATTATAGTGTAACCGTAACTGGAAGCGATGGTTGTCTCGCAGTCGCAACGCTGACTATTACAGAACCAGATGTATTAACGGCAAATCTTACTATTAATAACAATGTCTCTTGTAATGGATTCAGTGATGGTAGTGCTACCGTTATAACTACTGGGGGAACAAATCCATACACTTATACTTGGACTGACGGAACCAATGGCATGTCAAACAATGGTTTGAATGCTGGAACGCATCAAGTAACCGTAGTGGATGCCAATGGCTGTTCTACGATTGAATCAATAGTCATTTCAGAACCAGGAGGCATCACTATAACAGTTGATGGGACAACAGCCGCCAACTGCTCTGCTTGTGATGGTGGTGCGACGATTACTATTTCAGGTGGTCAGCTGCCCTACATTTATCAATGGAGTAATGGTGAAAGTACGGAAGATGTCACAGCATTATGTGGCGGAATTGCTACTGTAACCGTTACTGACGACAATGGCTGTAGTTCAACGATGTCTGTTAATATTGGAAGTAATTCAACACTAACTATTAATTCACTTACTGTAACAAGTACAATCAATTGTAATGCTTCTTGTGATGGAGCGGCTGCGGTAGTGCCTTCTGGAGGAACAGCCCCATTCACTTATCAATGGGATGATCCAAATATGCAAGTAACAGCTACTGCAACAGGATTATGCGCAGGTACTTACAATGTAACGGTACTTGATGCTTCAGGGTGTGTCGCAGCAGGTAGTATAGCAATTTCAGAACCTGATGTACTGGTTACAGCAGCCTCAGTAAATAATAATGTTTCCTGTACTGGTGGATCGGATGGCTCAGCAACTGTTCTGGAAACAGGAGGAACTGCACCTTATTCTTATCAATGGGATAACAATGAGGTTGGAAATACAGCAACATTGTTAGATGCTGGAACACACAGCGTAACCGTGACTGATAGTAATGGATGTACAAGTATTGCAACCGTTGTTATTTCAGAACCAACTTCCTTACCTTCAGTGTCTATTGGTCAAATCACTCCCGCTGGTTGCAGTATTTGTGATGGTACAGCAGTTGCAACGGCTAATGGTGGAACGGCTCCTTACACTTTTGCCTGGTCAAATGGAGGAACAACTTCAAATCCAATTAACTTATGTCCTGGTGTTGTTACCTTAATTGTAACAGACGCAAATGGCTGTACTGCGACTGCTAGCGCAGCAATACCTAATACCTCATCACTAGGAATTTCAATTGCACAATCTGCTACAATTAGTTGTAATGGTGATTGTAATGGAATTGCTACACTGGCTGTATCTGGTGGTGTATCACCGTTTGCATATCAATGGGATGATCCTAACCTACAAACTACTGCTACTGCTTCTGGCTTATGCGCTGGAACCTTTAACGTAACTGTTACTGGAGCCGATGGCTGTTTTACTGTAGGCTCTATCATCTTATCAGAACCTTCTGCAATAACTGCCACAGCAAACTTAATTAGTGATGTCAGTTGTAATGGTGGGACAGATGGTAGTGCCATCGCACTTCCGAATGGAGGTACTGCGCCTTACACTTACCAATGGGATAATGGTGAAATGACAGCTACCGCTACGATGTTGGATGCTACAACCCATACTGTTACAATCACGGATAATAATGGTTGTACAATAGTAGCAACGGTAGGAGTAGGTCAACCATCAGTGCTTGCATTCTCAGTAATTAGTACTGGAAATGCCAACTGCACTGCTTGTGACGGTACTGCTGATATCAGTATTGTTGGAGGAACGTTACCATATACCTATAACTGGCAAAACGGAACCACTATAGAAGACCCAGTCAATCTATGTGCTGGTTCGCATACTGTAACGATAACAGATGCTAATGGCTGTATGGTCACTGGATCTGTAGTGATTGGAAATGTCTCGTCTCTCAACATTTCGAATATCGGAGTGAGTACTGCTATATCTTGTAACGGAATTTGTGATGGATCCGCGACTGTAACTGTTGCTGCTGGAAATCCTCCTTATACGTATCAGTGGGATGATCCTAATAGTCAGAATACTCCAGTCGCAGTCGGCTTGTGTGCTGGCGCATATAATGTTACGGTGACTGATGACAATGGATGTGTTGTATTCGGTAGTGTAACCATTACAGAGCCAACTAGTTTCAGTGTGACATCAACCACGTCTCCTTCAAGTTGCTCTAGCTTATGCACAGGCGCGATTACATTGACGCCTCTAGGAGGAACGCCACCATACGGTTATCAATGGAGCAATGGTGCAAACGGACCATCTCAAACTGGAATTTGTGCGGGTAGCTACTCCGCAACTGTCACTGATGCTAACGGCTGTACTGATGTTGTAACTGCAATGGTAACGCAACCATCTTCAATGGTAATTGCACTGACTGCGAATGATTCACCTTGCTTTAATGAGGCTAGTGGATCAGTCATTACTACAATTACAGGAGGAACAGCACCGTATACTTACAACTGGAATAACGGAGCCACAACACCTGATTTAATTGGTGTGACTGCCGGTAGTTATACTGTCACTGTTACCGATGATCAAGGCTGCTTCGAAATAGCTAATGTTGCGGTATCTCAACCTGACTTTTTAGCTGGTACACCAATAATTAGTATGCCAACTTGTTACGGAGAGTTGAATGGTTCCATCTTGATAGATACAGTTTTTGGTGGAGTAGGGCCATACGAATTCTCAATGGATGGAATTAGTTATCACCCAAGTCCTATATTCCCGGGCTTAGGGGCTGATAGTTACACGATTTATATTCAGGATGCCAATGGATGTGTCTTCCAGTTGAGTAATTTGGTAGTCGCTAATCCAGCAGAACTACAAGTAGATGCTGGCGATTTGATAGAGATTGTATTGGGCGACAGCGTTCAACTCGAAGCTATTGTTAATTCAAACGATTCCATCAGTTATACTTGGACTCCAATTGATTGGTTATCCTGTGAATTCTGCCCTGATCCAGTCTCAACTCCTTTTGATAACATTACCTACAATGTTACAATTGAAGATGAAGACGGATGTGAAGCTTCAGATGTAGTAACGATTACGGTTGATAAGACAAGAAATGTATTTATACCAAATACTTTCACTCCAAATGGTGATGGAATTAATGATGCGTTCACAGTATTTGCTGGGGAAGGCGTACTTAATGTCAAACTAATGAGAGTCTATGATCGCTGGGGAGAATTGGTATTCGAAAACGTTAATTTTGAACCTAATGATCTTTCTGAAGGATGGGATGGTACATTCAGAGATCAAAAAATGAATCCAAATGTTTTCGTTTACTACATAGAAGTCGAATTTGTAGATGGCATCACAATTCCTTATAAAGGTGATGTTACCCTTCTGAAATAGTATAACTAACTAAGAAATAGCCCAGACAGTTGATGTTTGGGCTATTTTTTTTGTTGTACGAAAGTAAAAGAATAACTAAAATCTTATAATAAGGAAAGACACTTACATAACGATACGTGAGGAGAGAATGAATAGTAAATAATTGGCGAGATATTATTGAATATAAAACACATATTGTTGAAAACATCAAAGGTATTTTACTGGGTCTTGCTTGGATTAGCATTGGGTTTATCCATGTATAACATTACTACCATGCCTTTATGGGGTTGGGATGAATCAAGAAATGGAATGAATGCCTTTGAAATGTTATCAAACGGTGACTATTTTAATTTACACTATGCAGGGAAGGTAGATAACTGGAATTCAAAACCACCAATGTTTATATGGATGGTGATGCTTTGTTACAAGTTGTTTGGAACCAGTGAATTTAGTCTTCGCCTGCCTTCGGCTATTGCTGGTCTTATAGCTATTCATTTTGTGTTTAAGTTAGTTGTGTTGTATAGAAAGCCATTGTATGGTTTTTTTACGGCGTTTGCACTGCTTACTACAAGTGGATTTATGGGTTATCATGTGGTTAAAACAGGAGATTTTGATGCACTTCTTTTTGCTTTTGTTATAGGAGGTATTTACCATTTTGTAAAATTCATCAAAGCAAGCAAGCACCTCGATTTAGGTTGCTCATTATTTTATTTTACACTTGCTTTTTTAACAAAAGGATTTGCTGCGTTTCTTGTATTGCCTTCTCTTTTTGTATTCCTTTTCCTTCAAAAAAGAGGAAAAATTGAAAAACCAATTTATCTCTTTGCTTTTGGAATTGCTTGCATTCCTGTAGTATGGATTTTTACCTTTTTACTGATGGGCAAAACCTTTTCTGATGCTGAATTTGCTGGTAATTCATTGGAAATGATGATGATTTATGACATATGGGGTCGATTTACCGGACAAGGTTATGAGCATACTAAGAATTGGGATGATTACTTCTACTTTTTTATTTATTTAGATAGTAAGTTTCATTTTTGGTACCTCTTCTTTTACCTGACAATCCTTCTTGGCATTGTTAAATCCTGGAAACAGCAATTGAAGTTATCTGAACTATGGCAAAAACTGATGGCTGCCCCTTTGTTATTATTATCCCTTTGCGTCATTGTTCCACTTGGTCTTTTCTTCTGCCTTGTTCATAGTGTCAACTCTTGGTATTTAACACCATTACTTCCATTTCTTGCCATAATAAGTACTTGGAGTGTAATGAAAATTTGGGAACTGGATTACCGTTCGGCCAAGATATTTATTGTGTTATTTTGTTTATTCTCCTTGATGTATAGAGTCAACAAATTAACGATTGATGATGAAAAGCCTATCATTATTCAGCAAATTGAAGCAAATAAATATAGTAATACTAATCTGATTGTTATTAATGTTCCACCAACCCAAGATGTTTTGCTCTATTTAAATTATAACTATGGAAATGTCCAATATAACTCAATACCATCAATATCACCTGATTTAAATGAGCATGTTGGTATACTCAAAAAAAAATTACATCAGATTAAATTCCCACACACTATAATTGCTGAGGACGATGAATATGCGGTAATTAAAATGAAGTGACATTAAAGTTTTCTGCATTGGAATTACTACTGAATCACACCCCGTGTATTCCTAATGCAGAATTTGGCTCAAATTAAAAATAGCTCAACTGCAAGATTTCATTGCAATTGAGCTATTTTCTATGCACGCTGACTAACAAAGCAGCGTAATTTGTCATTCGAAATTACTTTTTCAGAGCGTCTTCCAAACTGATCTTAAGTCCACTGCGATAAGCCACAACAAATGCAGAAGGAGCGCCTTCTTTCCTAGCGATTGTTTGAGCCGATTTTGCGGCTTCCAGAGAGTTGAAATCCCCAAGTAGATAAATCTCCATTCCCTTATCATTTGTAGTACTATAAATTTGTCCTAAAGCATTGATTTTAGGACTAAAAGATACAACAGAAGATTTGCCAAATGCAGCTAATTGCACTTTGAATACCGCTACTTCTTTAATTACCGTGCCACTTGAATATATTGGCTCAGAAGATACTACAGGAGCACGTTGTGTGATTGGATTACGTTGCTTAGGAACGTAATTGGGATCAGTGTTGACTGGCATCCCATAGTTAACAGGAGGAGTCACTGGTTGAGATGTAACAACAGGTTCTTGATATGTGGCTGGTTGGTCCTGTGTTGATATATTATTGATAGCAGAGACAATAGGATTGAAATCTGTGATTTTTTTGATAAATGCATCACTGTAACCTCTTGTTTTGACTTGCTTTAAAGCGTGTTGTGCTTGCGTTTTATTATCGAAAGTACCGACTTTGTAGTAGTAAAGGTTGTTTTTTCTGTCACTATAGACAAGTCCAATGTCACCTAAAGCCCCCAGTTTTTTAAAGTCTGGTTTTGAGAATGCACCAATCTGGATTTCAAAAATCTCCTTGCCCTGCTTAATATCCCTTACTGCTGCCAGATAACGAGATTGTGGCATTTCAGCATTTAGCTTAAGAGCGTCTTTATTGATGGAAACGACGGATGCTTTATCAGCTTTCATGTCCTCGGCACTCCTTGCAACTAATCCGCGACGTTCAAAGAAATCATTGTCTTCTGGTTGTGGAAGGATGACTTCTACTTGCGGTGCTGGAGCAGCTGCAGCAGTTGTTGTTACAGTGACAGGCTCAGGAGTGGCGACTATTGCCTCTTGTCCATTCTCATCTCCAGGAATTCTGACTTTTAGGAATACCTCAACATCTCCATTGCTGTTATTAGGGATGAGTTCAGCGATTTCAGAATAGAATCCACCCTTCTGAATGATGGCCTGACAACCGAATGCCTCACTTCCTGTGATCGTAATGACGCCCAGCTCACCAGTATTGTATTTGCCGAAACCACAAGCTGTCAGGTCGATTGCTGCATTTTTAAGCGGTTTTTTACCATCAGCAGCGTAGACGAAAATATTAACATGCTCTGTCGTAATCTTTCTAGAAAGGCTATAGATATCAGACATTCCCTTTCCATCCTTTCTGTCCGACACAAAGTAGCCAGAATTGTCTTGACTGTAATAAGACAAACTATAATCGTTTTGAGCTGAATTGACTTTTGGTCCCATGTTTCGAACCTTTCCCCAAAGACCACCTTTTTGCTTTTCCGAGTTAAAGAGATCTAATCCACCAAATCCAGTATGCCAGTCAGAAGCGAAGTAAAGTATTCCTTCATCCATAAACGGACTAATCTCATTACCTGGAGTATTGATTTCAGCGCCTAGGTTTTCTGGATAGCTCCATGTAGTCCCACTTTTTTTGGAAACATAGATGTCATAACCACCGTAACCGCCCATTTTATTGGAAGCGAAGTACAATGTTTTTCCGTCGAGTGTCAAATGAGGAAAACCATTAGATGCGTCGGCACTATTATAAGTAAATGCTGCTTGATTTTCCCAGGTACTAGCATCTACTACTTTCGCAAAATAGATGTCTAGCTTTATACCATTACCATCTAGCGGAATCATCCCATTGAGAAGATTGTTATTGTTTTTGGTGTATGCTACATTATTGTAAAACTCATCAAAACTCAGGTTGCCTGTATTAGGACTAGCTTGAATCCCCTTGCGCAAGATTTCAGGTCTAGAGAACTGATTCTTCAAATTTCTGGATGCGATGTAGAGTTGATTGTTTTTGCTGGCGTTGGTCGCCATAGGAGCAGCCTCGTTTCTAAAGGACGAGATCAACAGTTTGTTTTTGAACATGGTAGGTGCAAAATCCGCTGCTGCTGAGTTTACGATGTTTTCCGGTTTCACTTCGAAGTCAGAATAACCAACCTTCTTATTTCTCAAAGCGAAATCACAGGAAGTGGCGTAGTGTCTACCGATATCTGTGTCACTCTTAGCGTATTCGAGGTAGATCTGCTTTGCCTTTTCGTATTGTGCTAAGCTTTTTAGCGTAGCAGCATAATTGAATAAGTCTTGAGAGGAGCGTTCTGCATTTGGGATGCGTCCATACCATTTTGCTGCGCTTTCAAGAAGATTTAATTGCTTATAGCTATTTGCTAGATTTGCAATAGCGTTGTAATCTTTAGGGTTATCCTTAAGAGCAAGATTATAATATTGAATGGCCTCTCCAAATGAATAAATTTCGAAGTATTTATTGGCCTTTTGCAAATTAGAGCTTTGAGCTTTAATTTGAATAACACTTAATCCAAATAGAAAGATCAAGGATAACAGCTTCACATTGTACATAAAAAATAATTTCGTAAAAAGTTAACTAATCTGTTCTCTATCTGTGAGTTGGATGCTCTTAGAACGAAACAGATTACTTCACGTAACCTTGTTTACGAGTTATTTCATTTATCAATTCGGCACTAATCATGCCAAATATCATCTAAACAACTGTTTATGAAGCGTAAATATACGGCAATAAATTTTGTATAACAAGTAATTAGTGGACGGAATTCGCACCTATTTGTTAAAAAGGATTGGAAACTTCTTCTTCGTGGACCAAACAACATCCTTCTTTATCTGCAATTACCATTCTAGGCCATCTTTTTGTTATGAGAAATTATTAGCTACAGCTAGTATTAATAATTTCAGTCTGGGGTAACAGTTGTACGCTTAGTTATATACGGTTGATTTATAGGGGGTGCTGACCTGTAAACGGCTTGAAATCAGTAGTTTTAGGCATAAAAAAAGAGAATCGAACAATAAAGTCCGACTCTCAATAAAAGGGTGGAAGACGGGATTCGAACCCGCGACCCTCGGTACCACAAACCGATGCTCTAACCAACTGAGCTACAACCACCATTTATATAAAGCGATGCAAAGATAAAATAGTTCCCAAACATCTAATAATTTTTAGAAAGAAATGTTAACTAATTTTCTTAAGGTTGTTTTCAACTGCTTTCCAATTGATCACATTAAAGAAATTATCAAGATAATCTCCTCGTCTGTTTTGATAATTTAGATAGTAGGCGTGTTCCCAAACATCAACACCTAAAATCGGTGTACCGGTTTGTTTAACGATTTTTGTCATCATCGGATTATCTTGGTTTGGCGTGCTTGTTATAAACAATTTTTTCTTATCGTTTACACAAAGCCATGCCCAACCACTGCCGAATACTGATTTACCGGCATTAGTTAATTGGTCTTTGAACTGATTCAGTGATCCGAAATCACGGTTGATAGCTGCAGCGATGTCACCTCCAAATTTCGAAGAACCTTCAGGACCAAGAATCGCCCAAAATAAGGAATGGTTGAAATGTCCGCCACCATTATTTCTAATACCGGTATCCTTTTCTGTGACCGAAGCCATGATCTGATTTAATGATTTGCCTACAAAAGGCGTGTTTGCTATGGCGTTGTTGAGCTTTTTTACATATCCAGCATGATGCTTCCCATAATGAATTGTCATTGTTTTAGCATCAATGTGTGGTGCTAAGGCGTCAAATGAATAGGATAATTTGGGTAATGTAAAGTCTGCTTTTTTACCAGCAACAGGCAGTTTGGGATCTTTTGTCGTTTCAGGAGAATTACATGCTCCCATTGGTAATAGAATTGAACCACCTGCGATGATTCCAGACACTTTTAAGAACTTTCTTTTATCCATGGTATGAAGATTTCAATAAGCAAATAAAGATTTATACTTTTTAACAGTACTTGCTGATTATGCAAGAGCATAAATGTACGAATTTATTATTATTTATTCTGAAGTCTAGAACAAATGAGTAATTGACTAACTTAATTTGATTTAGGTCCAATTCTGGTCTAGCAACGAAACTAAAACTAATACCAAATATTTTTTTTCTTACCTGTTCAAAATGGATTAAATTAGATGAACTTCATATGTATGTAATAGTTGGGAGAAACTGACTTTGATATTTACATGTATACGTAGTTAGTATAAATTTCAAAATTATCAAGAATCTATATTGGTAAAGTTCAGATAATTAATGAAGTACGATTAAGTATAATTTTGATTTAGAAAAAAAATATTCATACTGAGTTGAGAATTCAAAATTCAAGTAAAAAAAAGTAGAAATATTTAATCCAAAAATGTAAAAAAGTGTCGGTTTCAATTGAAATATTCGAAAAATAGAAGTATTAGCAGTTACTTTGAAATCACAATTTATCTTACCATTTTTGAGGATATCGAACCAATTCTTAAATCAAACTTCCGTTATGAACCTGAATGAAAACAAAAGGTCAACACTTCTTGAAGCATTAAAGAATACACCGGATGATCCGAAATTGCTTGTGCAATTAGCTGATGTAGAGTTTAAATTGGATTGCATATCAGAGGCATTAGAAAAATATAAGCAAGCAGCTATACTTGGACTTGATAGTATTGAAAACAAGCTCAATATTGTAAAGTGCTTCTACAGACTTGAAAAGTATAAAGAAGCAATGGTTGCCGCTGAACAAATGATTGAAAGTGGAAATGACAATGCCGAATTTTACAATATTATTTGTAAAGTGGCGATTGCACAAGGAAACTTTTATCTAGCGGAAGAGTATTATGGCTATTCCGTCGATATGGATGACGCTTTTGCAGATGGTAAATTAGAAAAGATTCTAAAATACAAAGGTCAAAAACAGCCAACTGAGGAAGAACACGATTTTGATGACATTGACGGTGATTTTGATGATATCGATCTGCTAGAAAATGATGTTGAAGAGAAAGGACTATTTAAGGAAGTAGATGTTGAGAGTGGATTCGATTGTGTTGACGGGTTAACAGAACTCAAACAATTATTAGAGTTTAAAGTCATTCAGCAAGATAAGAATCCAGAATTGTTTAAAAAATTCGGACAGCGAAAAGGTGGCAGTATTCTCTTGTACGGTCCCCCAGGCTGCGGCAAAGAAAAAATGGTAAAAGCATTGTCATTTGAGTCCGGCAGACTACTCTACTCTGTTGAAACAGATGAATTCAAACAGTTTAAAAGTCTAGAAGCAAAGCGATTTTTAGATGAGGTATATCATGTTGCTGGGATTAATGAAAATTGTCTGTTACTTTTCAATAACTTCAATGAGTTGTTCCGTATTAAGAAGAAAGATTTGAGCAATGAGATTTCAGGACATTTTCATTCTAGTATTAAAAAGGCGAAATTAAAGACTACAAACATCTATACCCTTGCGACATGCGTTACGCCTTGGGAGTTAAATTACAACAACTTTCAGTTCGACAGTATCTACTTCGTTCCACCACCACTATTCGATGAAAGGAAAAAATTCTTAATCAGTCAATTAGAATCAAGACCAACATCTGCAACTAGTTTAAATCTGGAAGAGGTAGCTAGTAAAACAATTGGCTTCACGTACCACGATTTAAAAGAATTAGTAGATAAGGTATCAGAGCATTGTTTAATGAAATCTTTAAAATCGAAAAGTATTGAGGAAATTTCTAGTGATGTGTTAATAGAATTTGCAAATACAATGCGTCCTTCTTCAGAAGAGTGGTTAAGATTGGCAAAGATTCATGGAGAATTTGGTCCCTACAAAAAATTGCTGAAAGACGTATTCTATTACTTGGAAAATAGAGACTAGTGGTTCGGTTTATTAATAGTTAAATCGTGATCGTTTTTCTGTACTTCATCTTTTTTAAAGGCTTTTTCTCTTCTTTATCTTTCGGTCCAGTAGGCCTTGGCTCATCAGATGGTTTATCTCTGTAGAGATCAGGTTGACGAGGAGTGCCGACTTCTGGTATCTCTATCCCAATTTCATTAAACATTTCACCAAAAAGTTCTTCGAAGGTTCCTGATTTAAACATCTCAGCACTTTTCATTAATAGGTCGGGAAGTATTTTTGCCGTTTCGTCCATGTTTTCTAAGTGCTCATCATTCGGACGTAGTTGTTCTGGCATCCTTTGCATATTATCAGATAACATTCTAAACATTCCGGAAATATTGACAGTATCGCCATCAATATACATTTTGCCGTCTCCTAGATTCTGTAATTCGAAATATTCCATTTGCATCTTAGAATCTTCTAAGGCTTGGCCCATCTCTCCCATAATGTCACCAAAAAGCTCCTCAAGGAGGTTCATTCCTTCAAATGGATCATTTTGGGCTTGAAGCGTTGAAATGGAGAGAATCATTGCGAATATAGCGGTGTAAATCAATTTCATATCTATCAATTTTGAAAGGTCTTTAATAATAAGACGTAGAATTGCTGAAAAGTATCCAAATTTCAAACCAATTTACCAACAAAAATATATCTTTGCGCGTTCAAATGCGTAAAATTTAACTAAAATCAGCTTTCATGGCCTTAAAATGTGGAATTGTTGGACTGCCTAATGTAGGAAAATCAACTTTATTCAATGCGCTTACCAATGCAAAAGCACTGGCAGCCAATTATCCTTTTGCTACTAAAGATCCGAATGTTGGGATTATCACGGTTCCTGACCAACGGTTATCTAAGCTTTCTGAATTAGTCAACCCGCAAAAAGTAATTCCGACTACCGTTGAGATTATGGATATTGCCGGCCTGATCAAAGGCGCAAGCAAGGGTGAAGGCCTTGGCAATCAGTTCCTTGCTAATATCAGAGAAGTCGACGCTATTGTGCACGTCATCCGCTGTTTTGAAGACGGTAATGTGGTTCATGTTGATGGTAAAATCGACCCCGTAACTGATAAAGAGGTCATCGACACCGAGTTACAGCTGAAAGACCTCGAAATACTCGAAAAAAGAATCGACAAATTGACTCGTCAGTCAAAAAACAACGATAAATTATTGGTGCGTCAACTCGAATTCTGTAAAAAGCTCGCCGCTCACGTTGAACAAGGGTTGTCTGCTCGTGCGTTTGAACTTGAAGAGGAAGATCTCCCTACTTATAAGGAGTTATTCCTATTGACTGCCAAGCCAATCGTCTACGTTTGTAATGTTGATGAGGAGTCTGTCCATACTGGAAACAGCCATACTGAAGCCCTCAAAGCTTCTATCTCAGCTGAAAATGCACAGATCATACTTATCAGTGCTCAAATTGAAGCAGATATTGCGGAATTAGAAACTCTTGAAGAAAGAAACGAGTTTCTAGAAGATATGGGATTGAAAGAAGCAGGTGTCAATAAACTGATTAGAGCATGCTACTCGTTATTGAATTTAATTACCTACTTCACAGCAGGAGAGAAGGAAGTACGCGCCTGGACTATTAAAATAGGGACGAAGGCTCCTGGAGCAGCAGGTGTGATTCACTCTGATTTTGAGAAAGGGTTTATCCGTGCTGAGGTAATCAAATATGCCGATTTTGTCAGTCATGGTTCAGAATCAGCCGTTAAGGATGCAGGAAAGTTAGGTGTTGAAGGAAAAGAATACACAGTTGAGGATGGCGATGTTATGCATTTCCGATTTAATGTCTAAACGGAAACACTTGAAAAGACTTATTCAGCATTGTAATGGGCGGCTATCAGCTGCCCAACAAATTGCTGGTCAATCAAATTTAGATTGGAAAGAACTGTAGAGTTTCCTAATTCAAATAAACACTAATATCATCACCTTCTCCAAACCGTACCTCAATATGTTCTTGCAACGTCGTTGCCAATGTAATCCCCACATAATCAGTAGCAATAGGGAATAACTTGTGTTTGCGATCTACAAGTACTGCAACCTCAATTTTCTTCGGCAAAACCGACAAAAACGGTTTCATAGAATAGTGTAATGTCCTGCCAGTATTGGCCACATCATCCACTACGATGATCACCTTCTGTTCAAAGACATCAGAAGACAGATCTGTGTGTGCCTCATTTGCCATCGGGTTGGCAGGATTGAGATGAACAGAGGTCAACTGGATGTTGCTCTCCGCAATTTGCTCCATTTCCCTTAACAATTGGTTGGCAAGTAGCGTCCCACTGTTATTGATGCCGACAAGTACGATTTCAGGTTCATGAAAATTTTGCTCCATGATCTCAATCGCCAAGCGTTTTATCTTCTGAGTAGTCTGTTCTGTGTTTAACAATAACATAAGCAAATATTTGATACAAAGTTATCGAATCACAACTACTTTTCGGTGTAATACTTCTGATCCGTTTTGAGACAACTTCCATATATACAATCCAGGACTTAGCATTGATCCATCAAAATGAAAACTCCCTGTTGCCTCGGTAATAGCCTTTGAGTACAATTGCCTTCCAGCAACATCGTACAATGAAAGATCAGTGGATTGTGCCTTTGGCTGATTCGTCAAATGAAATTGGACCATAGTGTGATCAGTAAATGGATTTGGAGATACTAATAAATAAGGTTGATCAGTTAGTAGTCCTTCACTTGATGACATAATACAAGTACCATCGTCAATGGTAGCAGCTGGGTCATAATTCGGAGAGTTGGGATCGGTACACCCGTAAACAATAGATTGAGACAAGAACTGATAAGCATCCAGTTTACCATGTCCCCAATAATTACTAGGAACTGCTGGATACCCGTTAGTCACAAAGCTGTCTACCTTTGCTGTTGCTATTAATTGGTCTCTAATCTCAATATGTGTGGCATTGGGGAACATTTCCAGATAACAAGCCACTGCTCCTGATGCAATCGGTGCTGAGGCGGATGTACCACCCATTACGATATGAAAACCTTCTGGCGCCAATACAGTTTGTTCACTTGCTGCGTGGTGTGCCAGTCTTACCAACGAGGTTGCAGCCATGGTATGGTCTCCTGAAGCAGTAAGATCTGGTTTTGTTAACCCTAATCGGGTTGGACCCTTGCTAGATCGATGTACCAATCCACCTCTAGGTTGAAAACTGCCGTTTTGAAAATTCCACAAGGTATCTGGGTTAAACGTAAGCGAGTATGCTGAATTATGATAATTCCCAATGGCGACTATTTCTTCATGACAAGCCCATTTAGCCACTATCGTATAATCTTTATCAGGATATTGATAATTCACCATTGCTGGCAAAACATTAGGAGTGGGAACATTTCCTGGCTCCATCATTCTGGAATTGCCTATATCAGTCCGGTGACTCCAAATGTGGAATTGCCCAGAACCTGTTGTCTGAAATTCCCAATGATCAGTGTAATTCACTGCATTAATATAACAAAGCATGTAATAGGAATCACCCTCATATTTGCCATAATAAGTGATATCTCCTACTAATTGACCATTGTGGTACAAGGTCTCATTAATACTGTCAAAAGGATGAGTCGGGCTCAATCCCATTTCTGAGATATTATGAAATGCGGTATTTCCGAAGTACTCATTTGTAATTCTATCCCTTGCTGCAAATCCGAAATACACGCTGTCAAAGTCCGCTCTAAAAGCATACACTGGAAACTCAATTCCGTTTACAGGAGTACTGTACCTGAACCAAGTAAAAGAGGTGTCAGCGGTTACCGGATAACTTAGGTGCTGGTAAGAATCTCCGCCATTGCCCCCAGCTTGTATCAAGGATCGCCCTGGATTTGAAGCAGGATTTGCATTCAAGATATTAACAATTAAAAGTGTCGCTAAATCTCTAGCGTCGTGTGCACCATAATAACTACCTACACTTGAGTTGATGACACACGCCTTGCCTAATGAAGTCGCTTTTAGGAAGATATAGCGAATAGCATCTACAAAACTGGATTCGAAGTTGTTAAAGTTGATATTTACAGAAATGATATCAGCTTCTGGAGCACCACCGACATATTTTGGAGTTGGTGTCACACTCGAACCATTACCTACTGCAAGACTTGCAACTCTTGTTCCATGTGCAAATTCTACTTCGGGATCATGAGAAGGATAGGGTGGGGCATCAAAGTTGTTTCCAGAAATCTCACATCCATAGGTATAGCCCGAAGGTGGAGAACAACTAGTCATTTTCTGATCCCACATAAATAATATTCTTGAATTATTTGTTACTGGATCTCTAAAATCGGGATGCTGATAATCAAGTCCTGCATCAATGATACCAACAACCACGTCCTTACCTTTAAGAGGCATTGGTAAATTCCCCAAACCATTATGAACACTATCCAAATTGTTAGTTTCAAGCTGAAAATCATTCATGAGTTTAGCTTTTGAATTATGATATTCTGCTTTCTCAATGCCCTCATTGTCAAGGAATGGTTTGATTTTATTGGCGGGAATATTTACTCTGGCAATATCTCCATATCCATAAAGATACTCTCCCTCAAATAATCTTGCGGCTAGGCTTATCTTTGCCAAATCACCTTGAACAAAAATGGGAAGTACATTCGTCGTATGTCCAATCTTAGTGAGTTGTCGATGTAACTCAATGTTCACATTGTAAGTGGATTGTGCTGTAGCACCTAAGAAGACTACAAAAAACAGGATAAATGCAAGAATAATTTTTCTCATGTTAGCTTGTATTGGTTTTAACACATAAATGTAATTAAAATTTCAAACGTAATTGTCACAGTAATGTTTAGATTTGTTCTACATAATAAGTCTGTTGTTTTATTCCTGTGTTAAAATTTGCTAACTTTCAATTTTTAAACTACATTCGGATCAATGAATATTGTAATTAAAGCACCAAAGATAAGGATATGTTAGGTCAAATTGCCTTTGTATTAATACTGACTATTGTTGGATATATAGTATTCACCAAATACAGTCGTATCAAGAGGAATATCTTACTAGGGAAAGATGAAAAAATCGAAGGAGATACAGGCGAACGCTTGAAAAATGTAGCCTTAATTGCCCTAGGGCAAAAGAAAATGTTTAAACGCATTATCCCAGGAATACTCCACTTTTTTATTTATGCCGCCTTCATGATTACTCAAATAGAGTTGATAGAAATCATGATTGATGGACTATTTGGAACACATCGATTCTTTAGACCTGCATTAGGTGGGGTTTATACCTTCATCATCAGTTTTATAGAAATCTTATCTTTATTAGCATTAATCGCCACATTCATCTTCCTAGCTAGACGTAATTTGCTAAAAATCCCTCGTTTCCAAATGGATGAAATGACCGGCTGGCCAAAACTAGACGGTAATCTAATCCTAATTGGCGAGTTGATACTAGTAGCATGCATTTTTACTATGAATAGTACAGACGAAATACTACACCAAATGCAAGGTGCTGGTAGCTATGGCTTTGCACTAAGTAGCAGCATTGGCCCAGCAATTTTTGGTGGTATGTCTGAAGGTAGCTTACACATCTTAGAACGGATTGGATGGTGGGGGCATATCTTAACCGTCTTTGCATTTTTAGCCTATTTACCTTACTCCAAACACTTGCATATTATTCTAGCCTTCCCAAATGTCTACTACCAAAATCTAAATTCAAGAGGAGAAATGAGCAACATGCCTTCTATTATGAATGAGGTGAAAAGTATGATGGGGCTTACAGAAGACACTGGAGCGCAAGATAGTATGGAAGAAATGCCTAAGTTCGGGGCCAACGATGTTTTCGACCTCAGCTGGAAGAATGTACTCGATGCCTATACTTGTACGGAGTGTGGCCGTTGTACATCCGTCTGCCCAGCCAACATTACAGGCAAGAAGCTATCGCCTAGAAAAATAATGATGGATGTCAGAGATCGCGCCGAAGAAATTGGCACCCACATCGACAAGAATAACCTAGAATGTGTAAAAGCAGATCAAAAGGAAACAGCCACCAAACTAACCAAAGAGAACTTCGACGACGGTAAATCTCTGTTCGATTATATCACTAATGAGGAATTGCATGCCTGTACAACTTGCAACGCTTGTGTTGAGGCTTGTCCTGTAACAATTAATCCACTAGATATCATCTTGCAACTAAGACGTCATGAAATACTGGATTTGGCTGCTGGTCCTGCAGAATGGACGCCCATGTTTACTGCAATAGAAAACAATGGCGCAGTTTGGCAAATCGCTGACGATAGAGACAAATGGGCAAAAGATGCCATCAATTCATAATCACTTAATCAAATCTACGAATGTCCGATTTAAAACAATTGAAAATTGATACAATGGCTGATTTTTCGGCTAGAGGAGAGGAGCCGGAAATCCTGTTTTGGGTAGGTTGTGCTGGTAGTTTTGATGCTCGTGCCCAAAAGGTCTCTCTAGCATTTGTAAAGATCCTAAACGAAGCAGGCATCAATTTCGCCATCCTTGGTAATGAAGAAAGTTGTACTGGAGATCCTGCGCGTCGTGCTGGCAATGAATTTGTCTTTCAGATGACCGCTCTACAAAATATCGAAACCCTTAACATGTACAAGGTCAAGAAGATCGTAACTGCTTGTCCTCATTGTTTTAATACGCTTAAAAACGAGTATCCTGCGCTAGGCGGTAACTATGACGTTATCCATCACACACAAATGTTGCAGGATCTGATCAATGATGGGCGAATAAAGCTCAAAGAGGGCGGCGTTTTCAAGGGTAAACGAATTACTTATCACGATTCCTGTTACCTGGGACGTGTCAACGGTGTGTATGAAGCGCCTCGCAAAGTATTGGAAGAACTGGATGCCGATCTTGTAGAAATGAAACGTTGTAAAACCAATGGTTTATGTTGCGGAGCTGGTGGCGCTCAAATGTTTAAAGAAGACGAACCTGGTGATAAGCGGATCAACATTGAACGCATCGAAGAAGCAATGGATGTCAAACCAGACATAGTTGCCGTAAATTGTCCCTTCTGTTTGACGATGATGTCAGACGGAGTGAAAGCGAAGGAAAAGCAAGACGACGTCATGGTTCTTGATCTCGCAGAACTAATTGTCCAAAACAATGTCCTATAAACAACGAGTTTGATGTCAATAATTACTGTCTATGCGTCAATTATTATGGGTCAATAATTAATCATTAAACACAATCATTAATCATTATTAAAATAGTTTTTGCGTCAATAATTAATCATTAAACACTAATCATTAATCATTATTAAAATAGTTTTTGCGTCAAGAATTAATCATTAAACACTAATCATTAATCATTATTAAAATAGTTTTTGCGTCAATAATTAATCATTAATCATTAAACACTAATCATTAATCATTAAAATGAATCGTATTTTAAAATTGCCAGATACTGCAAGGGTCTGGATCTACCAGTCCAACCGTCCTTTCTCTAAAGAAGAAGTCTCTCAACTCAATGAAAAATTGGAGCAATTTGCTGTTTCCTGGGCGAGTCACGGTCTTGATTTGGTTGCAACAGGTGAGATCCTACACAACCGTTTTGTCGTTTTAGCGGTCGACCAGCAACAAGCAGGTGCAAGTGGTTGCAGTATCGACAGCTCAGTTCGTTTTATCAAGGAGCTCGAAGCCACTTACGACATTAATCTATTCGACCGGATGTTGTTCGCATATGAACTGGATGGTGCTGTACATGCCGCTTCTCGAGACGAGTTTGGTGTCCTGTACGCCAAGGGAAAGATTAATGATCATACCACTGTTTTCAACAATTTGGTGGATACTGTTGGCGCATTGCGAGACAACTGGAAAGTGCAGTTATCTAAGAGCTGGCATGCCAATATGGTGTAATCTAAGTACTTAAAAATAATTTATTTTGGGGTCGTCCCTCCACTCCTATGGTCAAATTTCATTTGACCATACTCATTTCGGGTCGGGCTATTCGCTAAATAAGTCACTTTGGCGGCTTGTTCAGCATAGTCGCAGCTTGTCTTCCTTTGTCAGCCTTCGCCACTTCTTGCTTCACAAAGCATCCAAAGCACCTTATACCGCTGCTATCCCTCGCCCGCCTCATTTCGTCTCAAGCGATTTACGGGATTCCTGTTTAGGTATGTGTTCAGAACCAATTAAATTAGTAAAACACCTCATCCTTAATACTTAATACTTATTAAAGTTTCGCAGGAAATAAATCACTGAATTTCAGTGGTTAATAAAAGTAAAAAAGTTGCATAATACGGTATAAAAC
>ENA-ORXR01000713-ORXR01000713.1-marine-metagenome-genome-assembly--contig:-NODE-713-length-41343-cov-12.442180_pt1 | contig 41343 bp, 42 predicted proteins | sample MGYA00237866_ERZ511479 | MGnify/ENA metagenome assembly ERZ511479
CCAAACGGATGTGCAGAAAGAAGGGGGTACCTTCGTGATCACTCACCCGGAGTTTTCGACCCTCAAGTTAGGTCAAAAGGTGAAAATTGCAGGCACTGGTAAAAGTGGTTGGTACGACCCTGACGGCCCGTATGGCTATGACTTATTACCGCTTAAACCCACCCCTGTTCACACCTGTGAGCCTAACGGATATTTGTGGGTCTCTGAGTGGTGAGGGCATTGTCCCGTTCATACAGATTTTCAAACGGTCCTAGCTAAAATTTTCGGTTCACGCGAAAACCAGCCGAGTCAGAGCCGTCATTTTCGGCATTTGTCCAGAAATTGCCGTGCGATACATGTTCGAAATAGCCTTCTATGGCCCAGCTTTCACTCACACGAACTCCCAATGTGAGTTGTTCTCGAATCAACACGCGAGACCCATACTCAATATTATTTTCAAAAAGGTTGTTGGACAAAGCAATACGCTCTCTGAAAATAGCTCCAAGCTCTTCTTGGCTTAAACCCTCCCGGTCAAAGGGCGGTAAAGAAATTTCCAAGGTCCCGTCGTGGATAACAAATCCAACAGCGAGATCACCATAAAACCGTTTTCCCAAACCTTGTCGCCAAATTAAGCCTGCGCCTCCATAGGATGTGTGGCCGTCTAAATTTAGTTGCCCACCAATATAGGGTTGAGGGGAAAGTGCCCACTTGAGGAATTCCGGCTCATAAAAAAGAACTTCGCCGTTTAAAACAACGGACCTTTCTCGAACAGGCTGGTTACCAATCACGCGAAGGTCGTGAACACCTACTCCTGCGCGAACTTCAGCGACTTGGGCCGTCGCTGCAGTTGCGCTTACAGCGAAAAATATTGCTACTGGCAAAAATTTCATTTTAATGTTCCGTGGGCAGGAACCAATAAAACTATGTTAGATCGACAAACATTACCAGTGGCCGTTTTTGGGTGCGGTTTCAGACACTCGTCTCACGTTCCTTAGAGTGTCATTTTGAAGGCACGACTAATCCCGAATATGGATAATAGTGGCAGTGAAATGCGTTGATAAAATTTCTTTCCCGCAAAAATTATCGATTTTTTGTTTGTTTTCAGTCATTTAATTTTTTTGATCCTCAGGTCGGAAAACTGTGTCATCTTTAAGCTGTCTTCTCACAAAGGGCGATCAAGCGTACGTTGGTTTGTTCGGTGGGGAGCGGCGCTTGTCATTGGACGAAGCCGGGTAACGTCGGCGGAGTTGGGTGGCCTACTGCGAGCTGTTTACGCCTCGACTGCGTAGCTCGGCCGGTAGCGCAGAAAGGCGTCGTCGCGGGGACCTTTCGGTCCGACAAACCGGCTGGTCTTAATCTTGGGACAGCTCGAAAACCTATTGCACCTTTTCCAGTTCCGCTGGAGCCTGAACCCACCCTCGCGAACATCCCCTTTTAATACCGAGTTTGAGAGAAACGAAATGAGATAGCGAGACAGGAAAGCGAAAACGCCGCCCTCTAACTGTCACCCCCGGCGTGACCGGGGGCCTTTGACCGAGCAACTTGATGCACCGTCCCGTGACACTCGGACTTCGCGCCCTTGCGCAAATAGAGATGGTCCCTGCTCTCGTGTGGGCCGATAGCCTTTGCATTTGCGCGCAATTTCCAATGCCATCTCGACTCCGCGCCGTGCGCGTCCCATAGAATTTCTATGCAGAAAACGCCCATGACACGCACGACATTCACCCCGCGCACGGCGGCCGCCATCATCATCGCTAATATGGTCGGCGTGGGCGTTTTTACGGCGCTGGGTTATCAGCTGGTGGACATCGATAGCGTCTTTGCGATCATAATGCTCTGGGTCATTGGCGGGTTGGCGGCGCTGTGCGGGGCGCTGTGCTATGCCGAGCTCGGCGCGTCCCTCCCGCGATCAGGCGGGGAATATACCTTCCTTGGCGAGGCCTATCACCCCGCCGCCGGATTTATATCAGGATGGGTGAGCGCCACGATTGGCTTTGCTGCGCCCACTGCGGCCATTGCAATTGCCTTTGCCCGCTACTCCGGCGAGATCCTGCCAAGCGGCTTAGGCGAGATCGCGCAAAAGATCTTGGCCTGCGCGCTGGTGCTCATTCTGGCGTTGCTCCATTCAAAATCACGCCGCGTTTCAGGCACGACGCAGACAGGCTTCACCGCGATAAAAATAGCCCTGATAGCGGCGTTCATTCTCGCGGCGTTCTTCATTACCGCCTCGCCGCAAGCGTTGAGTTTCACGCCGCGCGCCAGCGACCTAACCGTCATGAGTAGTGTGCCCTACGGCATCGCCCTCATCTATGTATCCTATGCCTATACGGGCTGGAACGCAGCGACCTATATTTCGGGAGAGATGGGAAATCCGCAGCGGGATCTACCGCGCGTTTTACTCTTCGGCACGGCCTTGGTGACGGTGATTTATGTCCTGCTCAACATCGCCTTTCTCTATGCTGCGCCAATGGGCGACATGCGCGGCGAAATCCAGATTGGCTATATCGCCGCGGATTATATTTTCGGCGATACGGGCGGGCGTATCGTCGGCGGCATGCTGGCCTTGCTGCTTATCTCAACGGTCAGCGCCATGACCCTCGCAGGACCGCGCGCGCTGCAAGCTGTCGGGCAAGATTACCGCGCGATGTCTTGGCTCTCGCGCAGCACGGCGGAGGGTGTTCCCTGGGTCGCGATTTTGTTTCAATCCGCCATCGCGATTTTTTTCATCCTGACGCAGACGTTCGATCAAATCCTGGTTTTCGCAGGCGCGATGCTGGCGTTTAACAGCCTGCTGGCTATTGCGGGTCTCTTCGTCTTGCGCTGGCGGCAACCCGACCTTCCCCGTCCCTATAAGGCTTGGGGCTATCCTTTTGTGCCGATCATCTATCTCGCGATTACGGCGTTTACATTAGTGTTTGTCGTGGTGGACCGCCCGATGGCAGCGCTCAGCGGATTAGGCCTTATCGGCGCCGGATTTGTCTTTTGGCTTTTATCCGAACGTTTGAATAACCGGAGCCGTCCAAGGGACGACTAACCCGTCTTGCACCGTCAATACGCGGTCAAAAAACGGCACGAGGTTCATATTATGCGTCGCGATTAAGGCTGCGACGCCCTCTGTGCGCGTTAGGTTTAACAGGCTCTGGAAAACGGAGTTTGATGTCGCGGGATCGAGGTTCCCCGTCGGTTCATCGCCGAGCAAAATTTGCGGACGATTGGCGAGTGCGCGGGCGATCGCAACGCGTTGTTGCTCGCCGCCGGACATCTGGCTTGGGCGATGCGTCAGCCGTTCTGCGAGGCCCATGCTCGAGAGGAGCCGCGCGGCTTCCTCTTCGGCTATCTTTGTCGACACCCCCGCAATCATTTGCGGAATAGCGACATTTTCAAGCGCCGTGAACTCTTTTTGCAAGTGATGGAATTGATAGACCACGCCAATGCTCTCGCGGCGAATTTTCGTGCGTTGGTCATTTGAGAGCTTCAGGCTCTCGCGGCCATTGATGAAGACTTCGCCTTCATTGGGTTTCTCGAGCAATCCTGCGGCATGGAGCAGCGTGGATTTCCCGGACCCTGACGGTCCGACAAGGCCGACCATTTCGCCGGGATAAATATCAATATCCGCCCCCGCCATGACGGTGAGCGTGCCCCCGCCAGATGGATAGGAGCGATGCAGATTACGAACGGAGAGGACGGGGCGACCAGTGTTCATCACTCATACCTCAACGCATCTACAGGGTCGATTTTCGACGCCGACAAAGCGGGCAATAAAGTCGCCAAGGCCGATATCAAGAAGCCCCAGAACGCCACGCCAAACACTTCGGACCAGACGATTTTCACGGGGATGCCGTTGGAGAGTTGATAGACATCAGGTGGAAACAACTCGCACTGGCAAATAACTTCAATGGTCTTTTGTACGCCGCCAATATTCAAACAAAATAAGGTGCCAATAATTAGCCCCGCTAAAGTTCCCAACACACCAATCATCGCACCGGACATTAGGAATATTCGTAAAATCCCGCCTTGGGTTGCCCCAATCGTTCGCAAAATAGCGATGTCTTTTGATTTGTTTTTAACGAGCATGATCATGGAAGATAAAACCGGGAAGGCCGCGATAATCACGACAATCATAAAGATAAACCGCATTGCGATTTGTTCGGTTCGGAGCGCTTGGGCCGTCGCCTGATTTTTTACTCGCCAATTTCGAATGAACGCGGGGGCGTTTATTGCCTCATAGACAAGCGGCTCCAACTTATCGACATCGTCCGGTGTATCCAATCGAACCTGAATATCGCCCGTAAGCTCCCCGCCTTCCATCAGGAGAGTCGCTTGGTCAAAGTCCATGTAAATATAAGATTGATCAACCAGCAAAAGACCAACTGAGAATATTGCACCAACCGTATAGTTCTTCCGAATTGGCTGCGGACCGGTGACCGTCGTGCGGCTCCTTGGTGAGTAAACCGTAACGCGATCGCCAGCACTTAGCCCCATATCAGCGGCTAGCCTGGCCCCCATCGCAATCTGATGATCAGAGCCGGTTCCTTGACCAAACCCTTGCAAAGATCCTTGCGAAATATTTTCCGCAATGAGTTCATACTCGCCCAAATTTTCCGGGCGAATGCCAATTACTTGACCACCGTTAAACACACCATTAGCCTGAATACCCGTGAAATGCTGGGTGTATTGAAAGGCCTGATCAACGCCCGGAATATCCAGTATTCTGTCTTCGATGGCTTTCATCTCAATTGGGTTTACATTCGGATCTGCCAGCTCGGCATAAATATGGCCCTCGCTCCCGATTGTCAGACGTATGACCTCGTCGCGAAATCCATTCATGATCGACATTATGATAATCATCGCCGCAATCGCGAGCATGATACAAAAGAAGGAAATCGCCGCGATAAGGCCAACGCCGCCTTGGTTCTTTTTGGCCCGCAAATAACGCGTCGCGATACGGCGCTCAATTGCACCGAACGGGGCACTTTGGCCCGTATTTGTAGCTTGGCGATCCATTTACCCAAAGGCCTTCGCAACAAACTCAATCGCGGCTTCTGGCGTCATGTTCTGCTTCTCGCCCGTGGCCCGATCTTTAACTTCGACGTTGCCCTCTTTTAGGCCGCGCGGACCGACAGCGATTTGATAGGGCAGCCCGATCAGATCCATCCGCGAGAATTTCACGCCGATAGAGCCTTTCTCATCATCAAGCAGCGGGTCGACACCGGCCGCAACCAGCTTCTGATAAATCTCCTCTGAGACCTTATCCGCCTCTTCATGTCCGGGTTTCAGGTTCAACACCCCTGCCCCAAATGGCGCGACAGACTTCGGCCAGATGATACCGTTCTCGTCATGGCTGGCTTCGATAATGCCGCCGACGAGACGCGAGACGCCGATGCCGTAACTGCCCATCATCGCGACTTGCGGCTTTCCGTTCGAATCCATGACGGTCGCCTTCATCGGCGCAGAATATTTGTCGCCGAAATAGAAGATGTGTCCGACTTCGATCCCGCGCGCGGAGAGCTGTTTGTCCTTCGGGATTTTCGCAAATTCTTTGGCGTCATGCATTTCTTCCGTCGCCGCATAAAGCGACGTGCGCTCATCGAAAATATGGCTGAGGTCGCCGTCAAAATCGACATCGCCCGGAGGCGCCATTTCAACGAGGTCACGGTGGCAGAATACTTCGCTCTCTCCGCTTTCGGCAAGGATGACGAACTCATGCGACAGGTCTCCGCCAATCGGGCCGGTGTCGGCTTTCATCGGCACGGCTTTAATGCCGAGACGCGCGAAGGTGTTCAGATAGGCCGTGAACATTTTGTTGTAGGACTTCACTGCGTCTTCTTCGGTGAGGTCAAAGCTGTACGTGTCCTTCATCAGAAATTCGCGGCCCCGCATAACGCCAAATCGCGGGCGGCGCTCGTCACGGAATTTCCACTGAATATGGTAGAGCATTTTCGGAAGGTCTTTATAGGACCGCACGAAGGACCGGAACACATCTGTGATCATGTCCTCATTGGTCGGGCCGTAGAGCATCTCGCGGTCATGACGATCCGTAATCCGCAGCATTTCCGGACCATAGGCATCAAAGCGTCCTGTCTCTTTCCAGAGTTCTGCACTTTGAATGGTCGGCATCAGCATCTCAATCGCGCCGGCTTTGTTTTGCTCTTCGCGGACGATCTGTTCAATTTTCTTGAGGACCTTAAAGCCCAGCGGCAGCCAGGTATAAATACCCGCGCTGTTTTGTTTCATCATCCCCGCCCGCAGCATAAAGCGGTGAGACGCCACCGTCGCATCAGACGGTGTCTCTTTGAGAAGCGGTAAAAAATAGCGGGACAGGCGCATGGATCGGGCTCATTAAAAATAGGTCTTAGCGCGGGCATAGACGAGCTACCCGACAGCGGCAAGCATTTGAATACTATCTATTCTGTCACGCCATTTAGCCGCACGAGTCTGCGGCGTGGCTAACGATTGAAGAAGCGGGCTAAACCGTCCCAACTCACGAGACCCGAGAGAATCACGCCGCAGGCGACGACCCATAGAATCGAAGCAATAATTGTCGTTTGAATAAATTTGCGTTTGATATCGAGCGTATGCGGCGCGCCGGGCTCGGAGCCCTCGACAATGTCATTCTCTTCGGCCTGACCGCGAACGCCAATTGGCAAGATGATGAACAGCACGAGCCACCAGATAATCAGCCAGACGACCAATGCGGAAAACCAATTCATATTAATGCGCCTTATGCGTTTCCATGAGTTCTATTAATACGCCGCCCGCATCGCCAGGGTGCAGAAAAACAACAGGCGTGCCATGCGCGCCTATTCTCGGCTCGCCCAAAACCCGCATGCCGCGCGTTTCCATAATGTCTTTGGCGGCATGAATATCCTCGACTTCAAAACAGACATGATGCTGCCCGCCCCTCGCATTACGTTCGAGAAATTTCAAAATTGGCGATGTGTCACCGTAAGGCTCGATGAGTTCCACCTGCCCCGTCGGCAAATTGACGAAGGCAAATTTTACGCCTTGCGGCGCCAGAATTTCCGGCTCCGTTATATCGGACACACCCATGACGTCGCGGTAAAACGCAATCGCCTTTTCAATGTCCGGGACGGCCACACCGACATGGTTCATCGGTCCGAGTTGAAAGTCGCTTTTATCAGATTTTGGATCTTTGCTTTCCCGCATTTTACTTCACCTTATGGGCTACGATTTCGACATGGGTGCGTTTTCCGGTTCGATCCCGAACGACCCGTTTCACCTTGGCCGTGACCTTATTCTCAATAATATCTTCATCACGTTTCGCGGTAGAGCTTAGCGCGTCAAAGGCGTCTTCTGCGGCGTCCGCGATATCATCCAAAAGGCCGTCGAGTAGTTGGCCTTTCTTGCCCTCGGGAAATCCGCTGGCACGAGGTTCAGGCCCCGAGACGAGCTTGCCTTTCGAATCCACGACGAGGCTAACGGTGATATGCCCCGCATAGGCCATTTTCCGGCGCAGACGCAGGCCTTCATCACTGGCGGAAACAATATCTTTGCCGTCCTGATGCAGGCGTCCGGAGGCCACAATATCGATCACTTTTGGCCCATTGGGCGCGAGGAGGATCATCTCGCCATTACGTGGCGGGTAGCTTCGTTTCACGCCAAGGGTTTTCGCAAGTTTAGCATGTTCCAGTAAATGACGACGTTCACCGTGAACGGGAATAGCAATCTCAGGCTCGACCCAATCATACATCATCGCCAACTCGTCGCGGCAAGGATGACCGGATACATGAATATCGCGCATCTTCTCGGTCACGATTTCGACGCCGTCATCCGCGAGTGCATTTTGGAGGGCGAAGATGCCCTTCTCATTGCCCGGAATGATTTTCGAGCTAAAAATCACAACGTCGCCCTTTTTGAATTTCACGCTGCGATGTTCGCCCTGCGCGATTCTGGAAAGCGCCGCTCGCGGTTCGCCTTGGCTGCCTGTGCAAAGATAGAGAACATGCGCGGGCGGCATAGCTTGGGCTTCATCTTCGGACAGCAAAGCGCCCGTTTTTTCCAGCAGCCCAATAGATTTCGCTGCCGCGGTCATTCGCTTCATGGACCGTCCCATCAGGCAGACAGAACGGTTATTCTCGCGGGCCGCCATCATTACGGATTCCAGCCGGGCGACATTGGACGCAAAGCTGGCAACGGCGACGCCGCGGCCATCATATTCTCCGATGAGTTTGGTAAGCTCCTCGCGGACGCCTTCTTCCGATCCCGCCATCCCGGGCGAGAACACATTGGTGGAATCACAAATCATCGCGAGAACCCCCTCTTTTCCGAGAGCGCGCAAGGCGGTCTCGTCTACGGGGTCGCCGATTTGCGGCGCGGGGTCTATTTTCCAGTCCCCGGTATGCAGCACGGTTCCAAGCTTTGTCTTGATCGCAAGCGCATTGGGTTCTGGTATAGAATGAGTGAGCGTAATGAGGTCGATCTCAAACGGACCGATTTGAATCATACCGCCTAGCGGAACGACATTCAAAGGCACCTCGCCCAAAAGCCCAACCTCTGAAAGACGATCTTTGACGAGATACATGGTGAAAGGCGTTGCCCAGACTGGACAGCGGATGCGGTCCCAGAGACGCGCCAGGGCGCCCATATGATCTTCATGCGCATGGGTCAGAACGATGCCGAGGATGTTCTTTCGGTTTTGTTCGATGAAGTCGATATCCGGCATAATGATATCAATGCCCGGTGTGTCGGGCCCGCCGAATGTCACGCCCATATCGACGATGATCCATTTGCGGTTATGTTCCGGTCCGAACCCAAATAGATTTAGGTTCATACCAATTTCCCCGGAGCCTCCGAGGGGTAGGAAGACGAATTCGTCTTCGCGTTTTTGCTTTGTCATATTCTTACTTTATGTGAGGCGCGAGAGGCCGTTTCGCATCGCATCCTGATTATCGGCAGCGTGTTTTACGCCCCATCTCTATTTAGCGGGGCGATTCAATCGCCAGACCTCATATAGACCATCTATCGTCAGTTGCGAGTCATAGTGCTGAATTGTCTCACTAGCGCCGTCAAACAGTGACGCCACGCCGCCCGTGCCAATCACGGTAAAATCGCGGCCATCTTCTTTTTGAATTTGGCGAACGAGCCCGTCTATGAGGCCGATATAACCCCAGAACACGCCGGCCTGCATGGCGGAAACTGTATTCTTACCGATGACGCTGTCCGGTTTTTTTATCTCAATGCGCGGGAGCTGCGCGGCGGCCTCGTGGAGGGCGCGCATGGACAGATTAATCCCGGGCGCAATGATGCCGCCTTCGAAATGCTTATCCGCAGAGACAATATCAAAGGTCGTGGCCGTTCCGCTATCAATGATAATAAGCGGTCCGTCATATCGTAGCACGGCGCCCAGCGTGGTCACGAGACGGTCCGCCCCAACCTGTTCCGGATTATCAACGCGCACGCCAATGCCGACATCCACGCCTTCTTCGCCGATAATAATCGGGTCGACGCCAAGATGACGTCTGGACAAATTCCGCAGATTGAAGATTGATTGCGGCACAACGGAGGAAATGACGCAGGCGGAAATATCCTCAAATTCCAGATCGACCATTCCGAGCAGTTGGTGGAACCAGACCGCATATTCATCGGCGGTCCGCGTCGCGTCGGTCGCAATGCGCCATTCGAACAACCATTTCGATTTCATGTCATGAACAGCAAACAAAATGTTTGTGTTCCCATTATCTATCGCGAGCAACATTCAGCCGGTCCCAAAAAAACACGTCACCTGCGTGGACGTCCCGTATCGTGCCATTCTCTTGGACGACGCGCAACGCCCCGTTTTCAAGCAGCCCTGTCGCATCGCCCATAAAGGTTTCATTTGGCAGGCGTACGGTTACATGCCCCGGCAAACCTTTGGCAAGATCGGACCAATCAGAACGTGTTGCGGAAAAGCCGCAAGCGAGGTGTTTTCGGATCGCGCGGTCGAGCGCGTCAGATAAGACTGCGAGAAATCCTTCCGGCCCTGTGAATTCCGGTTCATCCGTATCGAGGACGGCCGGATCAATATGCTCAAGCAGATGCGTCGCGGGAATATTCCCGCCCTCCGGATGGGAGACAAGATTGACGCCGATACCAATCAGAATGCGCCCGGGTTTCGTCTCGAGTAGCAACCCCGCAATTTTCCGTCCGTCGATTAATACATCATTCGGCCATTTGAGGCTTGGCTCCGCGGTCAGCGTATAGGCGTTCAGGGCCTTGGCAACAGCAATGGCTGCGACAAAGCTGAACTTGGCCGCATCTTGCGGGCTGCCGTCAAAGGTGTAGCACGCGGTCCCGTAGAAATTACCTTTGGGAGACGCCCAATCTCTACCGCGTCGGCCTCGGCCCGCGCTTTGCGCATCAGCGCGCACCCAAAAAGGCGGCGTTGTTGCCAATTCGAAACGTCTGTCAGCCTCGATATTGGTGCTGCCCAGCGTTTCAAATTGAAAGAACTTCATCCGTAAGGCGCAATCTATTGCGCGAAGAGAGCCTGTGATGCCGCTTCCGCCAAAGCTATACCGCTTCCGGAAATTCCCGGCAGAATGAGGACCGGGATAACCAGAAAGACAGAGATAAGCGCGATGACGCGGGTCGTGCGGGGCGCGCGGATGAACTCACGCGTCGGCTCATCAAACCACATCGTCTTGATGATGCGCAGGTAATAGAAACAGCTGACAACGGACGCGAGTAGCGCGATGACGACAAGCCATGTCAGGCCGGATTCGACGGCTGGATAAAACGCGAAAAGTTTTCCAAAGAAGCCGAGCCACGGCGGAATACCGATCAAAGACACCATGAACATGGTCATACAAATTGCCATGGCGGGACTGGACTTAGATAGACCTGACAGATCGCTGATTTGCTCGACCATACCATTACGAAGACGCATTTGCAGGATTGTCGCAAACACACCGATTACCGTGATGATATAAATAGTCATGAAGATCAGCATGCCCTGAACACCGGCGATGGTTCCCGCCGCCAATGGCACAAGCGCGTAGCCCATATTGGCGATGGAAGAATAGGCCATAAGGCGTTTGATATTGGTTTGAACAATCGCGCCGAGCGCGCCGACAGCCATAGAGAGAATCGCCAGCACGATAATGACTTGCTGCCACTGCCCGCCAAATTCGCCGAAGGGCACGATAATTAGGCGCGTAATAATCGCCATAGCCGCGAGCTTCGGCGCGGCCGCAAAAAACCCTGTGACGGGCGTTGGAGAGCCTTCGTAAACATCCGGCGTCCACATATGGAACGGCGCGGCAGAAATCTTGAACGCCAGTCCGCAAAGCATGAAAGTCATACCGGCTATGACGCCCGTAGGAACACCTCTTGCCGTTTGCCCCGTCAATTCAATCGACGCGCGGATTGTTTCGAAATCCAATGACCCTGTAAATCCATAGACCAGCGACGCGCCGTAAAGCAGCAGACCGGAGGACAAAGCACCCAGCACGAAATATTTTAGGCCCGCTTCGGAGGCGCGCAGGCTATCTCGGTTGAAGGCCGCCATGATATAAAGCGCGAGCGATTGCATCTCGATGCCGATATACATTGACAGGAGATTGTTCGCCGAGACCATGATGGACATACCCAACACGGCGTAAAGCGTGAGAACTGAAAACTCATAGCGGTCCAGTTTTTCAGATTGAAAGAAATGCTTAGACAGCAGCAAGGCCGCCGCTGCAGACAGCCCTATGATGGCTTTCAGAAAGTCACTGAAATCATTATTGTAGAGCAGCCCGGAAAAGGATGTCCCCGCAGGACGGTCGAGCAGATAGCCCATTAAGCCAAAGACAATGAGGATACCCGCCGAAATATAGCGAACAATGACGGAGCGATCTTTGTTTTTGGACAAACCAAAGCCCAGCAAAAGCGAGGCTGAGACGGCCAAAAATAATTCCGGTAAGAATGTAGAGACGGTCTGGAACATTAGTTCACGCTCCCTGTCGCAGTCTGGGCTGCAATCTGCGCCATATTAAAGTCAGCGATCAATTTTTCAACAGAGGCCGCCGTGACATCTGTAATGAGTGACGGATAGACACCCAGCAAGATTGTGAAAAAGGCCAATGTGCCGAGGATAAAGACTTCGGTTTTCGTGACATCCAAAATGCCCTCAAGCTTTTCATTCACGACCTTACCGAAAATGACTTCTCGGTAGAGGTGAAGTGCATAGACGGCCGATAATATCATGCCGAGCGCTGCGCCAAATGCAATCCACGGATTGACTTGATACGCACCGACCATTGTCAGGATTTCCCCGACAAAACCCGACGTTCCCGGCAATCCAACATTGGCCATCGTAAACAGAAGGAAGAAGGCGGCATAGACCGGCATCTTGCTGACAAGGCCGCCGTAAAAGGAAATCTCGCGCGTGTGCATGCGGTCATAAATTACGCCGACACAGAAGAACAGCGCGCCCGAGATAATACCATGGCTGAGCATTTGGAAAATGCCGCCTTGGATACCCTGCGTATTAAAGGTGAAAATACCCATGGTCACAAAACCCATATGGGCGACCGAGGAATAGGCGATTAGCTTCTTCATGTCATTTTGGCGATAAGCCACGAGCGACGTGTAAATAATCGCGATGACGGACATCCAGAAGATAACCGGTGCCAGATTTAACGACGCCTCCGGGAAGAGCGGAATAGAGAACCTTAGGAAACCATACCCGCCGAGCTTGAGCAAGATGCCCGCCAGAATAACTGAGCCAGCTGTCGGCGCTTCGACGTGAGCATCCGGAAGCCAAGTATGCACCGGCCACATCGGCATCTTAACCGCGAAGCTTGCGAAGAAGGCGAGCCAGAGCCAGGTCTGGGCCCCGCCGGGGATTTTTAGCTCTTCAATCAGAACCGCCATATTGGTCGTGCGTTCGCCGAGCTGCTCTCCGCTATAGAAATAGATCCAGAGGATAGCGGCGAGCATGAGCACAGAGCCGAGCAGCGTATAGAGAAAGAACTTATAGGACGCGTAGACCCGGTTCTTACCGCCCCACACACCGATGATGATAAACATTGGGATCAGGACCGCTTCAAAGAAGAGGTAGAAGAGGATCAAATCCAGCGAAACGAAGACGCCGATCATCAAGGTTTCGAGCACCAAAAAGGCGATCATATATTCCAGCATCCGTTTTTTGACGGAGGTGATAGAGGCCAAAATACAAAACGGCGTCAGAAATGCCGTCAACAAAACGAAGAGAACCGAAATGCCGTCAACACCAACGCGGTAATCAATACCGCCGCCAAGCCAAGGGGTGTCTTCCACAAACTGGAATCCCGCCTCGGCTGTGTCGAAATCTATGACGAGAAGAATGGACAGGATGAGCACGGCCACCGACGCAATCAAGGCGACTTTCGGCGCTTGAATATCCAGACGCTCGCGCGCCTCGCCCTTATTGAACTGGGTCGAAACGGCCAACATCAACGCCACGATAAGCGGGATGAATGTGATAAAAGTCAGAATTGGGATATTTTCAAACATGGCCCTACCCCGCCGTTCCGCGGAATGCGACAACTACGAGCAAGGCAACGCCGAGCAGCATAACAAACGCATAATGATATAGATAACCGGTCTGGAACTTGGAAACGCGCTTTGCTGCGCCTGCAGCAAAACTGGCCACGCCATTTGGTCCTAACCCGTCAATGAGACGTACATCGCCAACCTTCCAGAAGAGGTCGCCGAGCTTGCGTACGCCGCGAACAACCGTCGCGTCATAGAGCTCGTCAATGTACCACTTATTGAGGAGGAAATTATACATGGGCGTTCCGCCGGTTTCGGCGATTGTTTCGATCTTCTTGTCGACGCTGCCGCGAACATACATGAAGTAAGCGATCACGAAACCTGAGACGGAGGCGAGAAGCGGCATGAGCAGCACCCAATAAGGATAGCCATGAACGGGTCTGAACAACAGCCAATCAATGAAGCCTTTGGATTCGTAAACCTCACTTTGCCCGCCTTCAGCCGCAGCCATTAGCGTGCTGGAAATCGCGGCATGCGTATCGCCGGCTTTGCCCGGCAGAGCGCCGTGCCAGAACCCGCCATAATCTTTCATGAAATATTTGTAGAAGACTGCACCTGCGACAACTGCGCCGATGGACAGCAAGACGAGCGGCAAGCGCATATTCCACGGGCTCTCATGAGCCTCGTCAAAATATTTTTTCTTCCCGCGATGTTCGCCGTGGAAGGTCATGATAATTAATCGCCAGCTATAGAAACTGGTCATCAAAGCGGCGACGAGGCCCATCCAGAACGCGAAGATCGCAGCCGTAGAGACGCCGCGCGCATCATAGGCCGCTTCGATAATCGCGTCTTTGGAGAAGAACCCGGCGAAACCAAACGTATAACTGCCCGGAATACCAATGCCGGTAATGGCGAGCGTACCAATAATCATTGCGCCGTAAGTCCAAGGCACTTTTTTCCAGATACCGCCCATTTGGCGCATGTCCTGCTGATGATGCAGCGCGTGGATAACGGAGCCTGCGCAGAGGAAAAGCAGCGCCTTAAAGAACGCATGGGTGAAGAGATGGAACATCGCGGCGTTATAAGCGCCGACACCTGCGGCGAAAAACATATAGCCGAGCTGCGAACAGGTTGAATAGGCAATGACCCGTTTGATGTCATTTTGCACCAAAGCGACGGAGGCTGCGAAGAAAGCAGTAAAGGCCCCGACAGCCGTGATGAAACCGGATGTATTCGGCGCGAGCTCGTAAATCGGATAGGCGCGGCAGACGAGGAAAACCCCGGCGGTCACCATGGTCGCGGCATGGATAAGCGCGGAAACAGGCGTCGGCCCTTCCATCGCGTCCGGCAGCCAGACATGCAGGACGAATTGCGCGGACTTACCCATCGCGCCAATGAAGAGGAGGAATGCTATTAATTCTATGGCGTTAAAATTCATCCCGAGGAACGGCAGGGTCGTGTCGACGCCCGCTTCAATCGCCGCAAAGACTGTATCAAATTTGACGGACCCAAACATCAGGAAGATCGTCATAATGCCGAGAGCCAAGCCGACATCGCCCACGCGGTTGGTCACGAAAGCTTTGATCGCGGCGGCATTGGCGGAAGGTTTCTTGTAATAATAGCCAATGAGCAAGTAACTCGCGAGGCCCACGCCTTCCCAGCCGAAGAACAGCTGGATGAAGTTATCAGAGGTCACCAGCATTAGCATGGCAAATGTAAAGAGAGAGAGATATGCAAAGAAGCGCGGCTGATACGGATCGTCCTCCATATAGCCCCAGCTATACAGATGAACGAGCGCGGAGACCGAGTTCACGACGACGAGCATAACCGCCGTCAGCGTATCGATCTTCAACGCCCACATCGCGTCCATATCGCCGACATCCATCCAGCGGAATAGCTCCACGGTCTGGTCCGGCGCGGAGCCAAAACCAATCTTCATGAAAACAACCCAGGAGAGGATGGCGGAGAGGAACAAAAGGCCCGTCGTGATGACTTTGGACGCAGCCGCATTGATGCGCTGCGCGCCAAAACGCGTGCCCGCCACGCCAGCGATAATCGCGCCAATCAGCGGAGCGAATACGATAATTAAATAGATCACGCGACTAACCCTTCATCAGGTCGATATTCTCGACCGCGATGTTGCCGCGATTGCGGAAGTAAACAACGAGTATGGCAAGCCCCACCGCAGCTTCAGCGGCCGCGACCGTCAAAATAAACAGCGCGAAGATTTGCCCGGCTATCGGGTCTGCGCCCGCGACAGGTTCCATATGTGTCGAGAAAGCCACGAAGTTAATATTCACCGCCAAAAGAATGAGCTCGACGCACATCAAAATAATGATGACGTTTTTCCGGTTAACGAAAATCCCGAACACGCCAATGGTGAACAGGATCGCCGCAACGATGAGATAGTGATGTAATCCAATAAGCATAGCGATCCCCTACCCCAGACCTTGACCGGGTTCGATATCGACGAGCTCTACGCCGTCTTCCCGCGTGCGCGCCATTTGGTCCATTGCATTTTGCGTCTTTACGCCTTTGCGCGTGCGCAGTGTCAAAACGACAGCGCCGACAAGAGCCACAAGGAGAATGAGCCCGGCCGCTTCGAAGGCCCCCGCATATTTCGTATAGAGCACGTCGCCAAACGCTTCGAGATTTGTTAACTCCGGATCGGCAGGCACAACGGTTTTCGTTTCACCGACAAAATAAGCCGCGCCGACCATAATCATTTCCGCTAGCAAAATGCAGGCAACGATAGCTCCGGCGGGCGCGTAAGTTAAGAAACCCTGCTTCAGCTCGACGAAATCGACGTCCAGCATCATGACCACAAAGAGGAAGAGCACGGCCACCGCGCCCACATAAACCATCACCAAAAGGAGCGCGAGAAACTCAGCGCCCATCAAGATAAACAATCCCGCCGCGGCAAAAAATGTCAGAATAAGGAACATCACCGAATGCACAGGATTGCGCGACGCCACGACCATGAAGGCGGCAGCGATGGCGGTGAACGCCAGAGTATAGAATGTGATGGCAATGAGCACGATTCGAGTGTCCTAAATGCAGTTGAGGCCGCCCTAACGGTAGGGCGCGTCCAAGGCTAGATTTTTTGCGATCTCAGTTTCCCAGCGATCACCGTTAGAGAGTAATTTTTCTTTGTCGTAATAAAGCTCTTCGCGCGTTTCCGTCGCAAATTCATAATTCGGTCCTTCAACAATCGCGTCGACGGGACAGGCCTCTTGGCACAATCCGCAATAGATACATTTGACCATGTCGATGTCATAGCGCGTTGTGCGGCGGGAGCCGTCTGGGCGCGGCTCGGCCTCAATCATGATGGCTTGCGCGGGGCAGATCGCTTCGCAGAGCTTACACGCGATGCAGCGTTCTTCGCCGGAGGGATAACGGCGCAGCGCATGCTCGCCGCGAAACCGCGGACTGATCGGGCCTTTTTCGAACGGATAATTAATCGTGACCTTCGGGCGGAAGAAATATTTCATCGCCAGAATGAAAGCGGAGATAAATTCCATCAGGAACGCGCCGCGAATGACTTGTTTAATACGGGACATAATCTCTCTCCCCTATACCGCTTTGTCGCCGAGGAAGACCACAAAGGTCGACACAATAACAACGGCGGCTAAGGCTGTTGGCAGGAAGACTTTCCAACCCAAACGCATCAGCTGATCATAACGATAACGCGGCACAATGGCTTTCACCATGGCGAACATGAAGAATAAAAATGCCGTTTTCAGGAAGAACCAGAAGAATGGCGGGATAAACTGAATGCCAATATCAACGGGGGCATGCCAGCCGCCAAGGAACAAAAGCGTCATCATCGCAGAGAGCAGCATGATGTTCACATATTCCGCAAAGAAGAACATGAGGAACGGCGTCGAGGAATATTCGACTTGATAACCCGCAACTAATTCTGATTCCGCTTCGGGAAGATCAAATGGCGGACGGTTTGTCTCTGCCAAAGCAGAGATAAAGAATAGCACACCCATATAAAACATGATCGGGAAGAGCAGCAGGTTCCAAATGCCATATTCACCCACGGGATTCAGGCGGAACATATTCCAGTTCCAAATCCCTGCGCCTTGCGCATCGACAATGGTCGTCAAGTTCATAGAGCCGCTCAGGAAAATAACGGTCAGAATAATAAAACCAATCGAGACTTCATAAGAGACCATTTGCGCCGCAGAGCGCAGCGCGCCCATGAACGGATATTTTGAGTTAGACGCCCAGCCGCCAATAATAATGCCGTAAACGCCTAAAGAACTCAGCGCGAGAACATAGAGAACGCCGACATTAATATCGGAAATGACCCAGCCCGGCGCGACCGGTACCACGGCCCAAGCCGCAAAAGCCATCACGAGGCCGATAATCGGCGCGAGGATGAAAAGAAACTTGTCAGAGCCCGCCGGAATGACGATCTCTTTGAAGAAGAATTTCAGCGCATCGGCCATGGTTTGCAACAGGCCAAACGCGCCAACGACGTTGGGACCGCGCCGCATTTGCACTGCGGCCCAAATTTTACGGTCCGCCAGCACCAATGCCGCAACGAGCAGCGCCAAGGATATAACGAACAGAAGCACCTGCCCCGTTTTGAAAGCTGTCCAAAGTAACCAATTGGTCTCTTCCGTTGCGGCGAGCGCAACATCGGCAGAAGTTTGCATAATCGGCATCATTCTGCGGCCTCGTTTAATGTCGGCTGTAAGTCTTCGATGACCGCTGAACATTCCGCCATCACCGTAGACGCCCGCGCAATCGCGTTCGTCATGTAGAAATCTTTGATTGGGTTGCGGAGCGGCTCAGACGACAACGTTCCTTTCTTGCCCAATTTCGCGGCATCAAATGTGGCCGTATTCGGCGCCGTGTCCAAAGACAAAAAGGTCGGGTGATCCGCCATGAGTTTGAGACGTAAAGCCTCGAGGCTGTCATAAGGTAGGACACGGTCAATTTTCGCGGAGAGCGCCCGCAATATCGCCCAGTCTTCTTTGGCGTCGCCTTTCGGGGACACCGCGCGATCAGACATCTGCACGCGGCCTTCCATATTCACATAAAAGCCGGATTTTTCCGTATAGGCTGCGCCCGGCAGGATAACATCAGCGACATGCGCGCCGTTATCGCCGTGATGCCCTTGATAAATCACGAAAGCGTCTTTGAGTTTGGATGTATCCAACTCATCCGCGCCCAAGAGATAAACGGTTTCGATCGCGCCTTGCTGCGCCGCATCGAGGATAGCGTCAGTCGACAAGCCGCCTTCACCCGGCAGAAAGCCCATATCCAGACCTGCAACGCGGGACGCTGCGCCGTGGAGGATGTTAAAGCCGTTATGGTCTTCGCGGATGACATTCGTCGCCGCCGCCAACTCGCCCAAGGCAGCAAGAAGCGCTTGACCGTCTTCACCGCGAAGAACAGCTGCGCCCACGATAATTACGGGATTTTTCGCCCTTTTGAAAGTCTTCGTAAATCCGCCGCGTTTATTCAAAAATGTCGCGACATCCGCTGCAGAGGTTCCGACATGCTCATAGCTATATGTCAGGTCCACAGCTTCGCCAATAAGACCGACCTCAAGTCCGCCTTCAATCCACGTTTTGCGGATGCGCGTGTTCACTAGCGGTGCTTCATGACGCGGGTTGGTGCCAACCAGCAATATGGCGTCGGCGTCTTCTAGGCCTGCGATTGTTGAATTAAACAAATACTCAGCACGGTCGCCGCCGCCGATGAGCGAGCCGTCCTGGCGGCAGTCCAAATGCTTCACACCGAGCGAGTCCATCAAGTCTTTTAACGCTTTCATTGACTCGGCGTCGCATAAATCCCCGGCAATCGCCGCGATTTGTGTCGGGTCGCCCGAGAGTTTCTCAGCAACGACCGCAAGCGCTTCGTCCCAGCCCGCCGCGCGGAGTTTGCCTCCACCTCCAACAGAAGTGTCGCGAATGAAAGGACGGTCCAAACGTTGTCGCGCCAATCCGTCCCAAACGAAACGGGTTTTATCAGAAATCCACTCCTCATTCACATCATCATTGGTGACGGGAAGAATGCGAAGCACCGCATCGCGGCGGCTGTCAACGCGGATGTTGGAGCCAACGGCGTCCATCACATCAATGCTGTCAACCTTATCTAATTCCCAAGGCCTCGCGTTAAACGCATAGGGCTTGGAGGTCAGCGCGCCGACAGGACAAAGGTCAATCACATTGCCCGACATTTCGGAGGTCAGGCTCTTTTCGAGATAAGTCGTGATTTCGGCATTTTCGCCGCGATTGACGAGTCCGATTTCCTGAACGCCCGCGACTTCGGTGATGAAACGCACGCAGCGCGTACATTGGATGCAGCGCGTCATGATCGTATTGACCAGCGGGCCCATATTTTTGTCATCAACGGCGCGTTTATTTTCTTCAAAACGCGAGGTGTCGCGGCCATAGCCCATAGCTTGGTCTTGCAAATCACACTCACCGCCTTGGTCGCAAATTGGGCAATCGAGCGGATGGTTGATCAGCAGGAATTCCATCACGCCTTCGCGTGCTTTTTTCACGACCTCTGAGTTGGTGCGTATATTGGCGGGTGTGCCGTCGCGGTTCGGACGCAAATCCTTGACTTGCAAAGCGCAGCTCGCTTGCGGTTTCGGGGCACCGACCCACTCAACAAGACACATGCGGCAGTTACCCGCAATGGACAGCCGCTCATGATAACAGAAACGCGGGATTTCCGCGCCTCCATATTCCTCACACGCCTGCATCAGCGTGTATTCAGCCGGCACTTCATATTCCGTTCCGTCGATATTTAATTTACGGAGGTCGGTCATTTTTCCGGTTCCTGAACGTTCAGCTTTTTGTTCAAAACTGCAAAAATAAGGGCGCCAATACCGCCGCCCAATGCGCCGGCTAAAACACTTACCAAAATACGCAAAACAGCGCTGTCCGGAACAAACTGACGAAGCCCAACTCTAACGAAAAAGAATATTGCAACACCTATAATTACGGCGACAATTAAAGCGAGAACTCGTTTGACTTTATTGCTCATAATCCTACTCCGCTGCCTGAACAAATGTGGGCTTATCAGCCCTGTAATTATCGATCCGCTCTTCAATTTCGTGGCGGAAGTGACGGATGAGGCCTTGGATCGGCCAAGCCGCCGCATCGCCGAGGGCGCAGATTGTGTGGCCTTCGACCTGTTTTGAGACTTCGAGCAGCATATCAATTTCGCTCGTCTTGGCGTTGCCGACAACCATGCGCTCCATGACGCGCCACATCCAGCCCGTACCTTCGCGGCAAGGCGTACACTGCCCGCAGCTTTCATGCTTATAGAAATAAGACAGACGCGCGATGGCTTTGACGACATCGGTGGATTTATCCATGACGATGACCGCCGCCGTGCCGAGCCCCGACTGATGTTCTCGCAGCGCGTCAAAATCCATCAGGACCGTGTCGCAAATTTCTTTCGGCAAAAGCGGAACAGATGACCCGCCCGGAATAACGCATTTCAAATTATCCCACCCGCCGCGAACGCCGCCGCCATAAGTCTCGATCAACGTCTTCATCGGAATAGAGAGCGCTTCTTCGATATTGCAAGGCGTGTTGACGTGGCCAGATAAGGAAAAGACTTTCGTGCCTTTATTATTATCGCGGCCAAAACTCGTGAACCACTCCGCGCCGCGCCTCAGAATTGTTGGCACAACAGCAATGGATTCCACATTATTCACGGTCGTCGGACAACCATAGAGCCCCGCATTGGCCGGGAATGGCGGCTTGAGGCGCGGCTGACCCTTCTTGCCTTCCAGTGATTCTAGCAAAGCTGTCTCTTCGCCGCAGATATAAGCGCCCGCACCGTGGTGCATATATATGTCAAAATCGAAACCCGTTCCGCAAGCGTTCTTGCCCACAAGACCCGCCGCATAGGCTTCGTCAATCGCGGTCTGTAAGCGGTTGCGCTCAAGCACATATTCGCCGCGCAGATAAATATAACAGGCATTCGCTTGCATGGCAAAAGACGCGACAAGGCAGCCCTCAATCAGCAAATGTGGATCATGGCGAAGGATATCGCGGTCTTTACAAGACCCCGGCTCAGACTCATCGGCGTTGACCACGAGGTAATGCGGGCGCGCCCCAACTTCTTTCGGCATAAATGACCACTTCAAGCCAGTCGGGAAGCCCGCGCCGCCGCGACCGCGAAGGCCGGAGGCTTTGATCTGATCGATAATCCAACCACTGCCCTGCTCGAGCATCGCAGATGTGCCGATCCATGCGCCGCGCTTCTGTGCCGCTTCCAACCCGTGATCATGCAACCCATAGAGGTTGGTGAAAATACGGTCTTTATCTTGGAGAAGGTCAGCCATTGCTTATTCTGTCCCAGAAGGTTGAGTGTTTTTGCGGCGGAGATACATCATCCAATAAATAGCCGCTAGCGCCGCGAATGTAAGAAAAACCATGATATTCATAAGCGACCAAGCGCCTGTCGACTTTACGGAAGCATAAAGCGTAAAGCCCCAAAACAAAGCCGCAGTCGTCATCAAAACGGAAGTTAAGAGTAAATATTTCGGACCCACTTATTTGCCCGCCTTCGTTGCCGCTTTCGCGAGCGCCTTGCCTTGCTTGACCCACTCATCGCGTTTGATGCGTCCGGGGAAACTGTCAATGACACCTTCTACCATTTTAATATCGGCCGCTTTCCATGCCCCGATTTGGCGGAAGTAGTAGATGCCTTTGGAATTAAGGTCGCCTTCGAATTTCGGCCCGATGCCTTTGATTTTCTTAAGATCATCCGGCGTGCCGTCAGTCGGGCCATCTGTGTAGAGCACCTTTGGTTTTGGCTTAGCTTGGCTCTGGGCCTTCACATCAGTAGAACGCGGCGGACGCGCCGCTTTTGGCACAGTTCCAGCCTTGGGTTTTGTCTTGCGGCCCGACTCCGTAGCGCGATTCCCTTTCGGGTCCGGGCCGTGCCGGGTGATTTTAGCTTTTTTCCCGGCATTGGGCAGGACTTTTAATTTATTGCCCCGACCAAAAATCACATCCGTGGTCAGCGATAGCGCGCCGCCTTCGGCTTCTGATGTGTGGCGGCTATTTTGAGGGCCGTAATCCGGCGTCTCGCCCGCGACGAGCTTATCCAGAAGCGCGTCAAAACTTTCTGCCGTGAGGTCTTCATAATAGCTGTCGCCATCCGCATTTGAAATCTGCACCATTGGCGCATTTGCGCAGGCGCCGAGACACTCAACCTCAAGCCAGCTGAGCTTGCCATCAGCGGTAATCGTATTTTGCGGCCCGACACGGCGCTTCATAACGGCCTTCAAATCATCTGATCCGCGCAGCCAGCACGGCGTTGTCCCGCAAAGCTGAATGAAATGCTCACCCACGGGCGACATGTTGAACATCGTGTAAAATGTCACGACTTCATAAACGCGAATATAGGCCATGCCGAGTTTATCGGCGACGGCGCGCATCGTGACTTCGGGGAGCCAGCCGCCCGCATCTTTTTGCGCAATCCAAAGCGCAGGGATAAGCGCCGAGCGCTGACGGTCAGCCGGATATTTAGCAACCCACATATCGATTTCTTTTTCGGCGGCAGGCGAGAAGGCGTAAGCCTCGGGCTGCTGCGCTGCCATACGTCGTGCACTCATTTTAAAAACCTTGTGATTCTCACGTCGCTATCCAACACAAAACCCTCTGCCGCAATTTTGCCATGCGGGATTTGGGCGATGACAGCGTGCGCCTCACCCTGAAGGACCTGATAGTGGAAACCTTCCGCGTAATAACCGGAGGCGACATGGAAACCATCCGCAAGATAATCACTGTAGGTTTTTTTGAGATGTTCCATTACCGGTCAATCTCCCCGAAGACGATATCGAGAGAGCCGAGGATGGCCGAGACATCTGCCAGCATATGCCCGCGATTGAGGTAATCCATCGCCGCCAAATGCGGGAAACCGGGCGCGCGGAGTTTGACGCGATACGGCTTATTCGTGCCGTCGGACACCAGATAGACGCCGAACTCGCCCTTTGGCGCTTCGACACAGGCATAGACTTCGCCAGCGGGGACATGGACGCCCTCGGTGTAGAGTTTAAAGTGATGGATGAGCGCTTCCATGCTCACCTTCATCTCGCTGCGGCGCGGCGGGACAAATTTATTGTCCTGCGTCATGACAGGCCCGGCCGGCATCATGGCAATACATTGCTTCATGATTTTGACGGATTCATACATTTCTTCGACGCGGCAAAGATAGCGGTCGTAGCAATCGCCGTTTTTACCTAGCGGAATTTTGAAATCGAGTTCGGAGTAAACTTCATAAGGCTGGCTGCGGCGCAGATCCCACGCGAGGCCTGAGCCGCGCACAAGCACGCCCGAAAATCCGCGCTCATGACAATCTTGCGCGGTGACAACGCCAATATCGACATTACGCTGTTTGAAAATCCGGTTTTCCGTCAGCAGGGTTTCGATATCCTGCAGCTTCTCCGGAAATTGATCACACCACGCATCAATATCTTCGATGAGTTTCGGCGGCAGGTCCTGATGGACACCGCCGGGACGGAAATAATTGGCATGCATGCGAGACCCGCACGCGCGCTCGTAAAACACCATCAGCTTTTCGCGTTCTTCAAAGCCCCACACAGGCGGGGTCAGCGCGCCGACATCCATCGCCTGCGTCGTGATGTTGAGCATATGCGAGAGGATGCGCCCGATCTCGGAATAAAGCACACGGATGAAAGACGCGCGGCGCGGCACGCCGATATTCGCCAGCCTTTCAATCGCGAGGCAAAACGCATGCTCTTGGTTCATCGGCGCAACGTAATCGAGGCGGTCCAGATAGGGCAGCGCCTGGAGATAAGTCTTATGCTCCATCAGCTTTTCCGTGCCGCGATGCAGCAAGCCGATATGCGGATCAACGCGCTCTACGACCTCGCCTTCCAGCTCCAGCACAAGGCGCAACACACCATGCGCCGCGGGATGCTGCGGTCCGAAGTTAATCGTGAAGTTGCGATCATCGCCTTCAAGTATGGCTTCAGTTGTGGTCATTCAAACTACCTTAGTTCCAATCAACTACTGGGACAGCCGCAGGCTCGTCCTTTTTTAAATCTGCCTGAAACTTGGCTTTTTTGAACTTTGTAGGACAAGTCTCGTAGAGCTCTAGCGCACGGGATTCATCAATATCCTGAACCTTTTTCTCGACCTCTTTGATTTTCAAAGCCTCAATAATCTGATCATCAGGATGACCTTCTCGGCGAAGTGCATTTTGATAGGTCTTTTCCCAACTCAAATATTGCACAAACCCGGTCATGAACGAAGCGCGATCCATAGAGAGACCTTTGACAGCAACACTCGCACAGAGCAAAGCTTCTTCGGACCCCACATCAGCAAGGTAATCAGACGTCTTATCTAACCGTCCGTAGCCTTCTAATTTACGATCATCATATGGCTTGGCGCAGGTCTTATTTGGCCCCTTAGCAATTTTGAATAGGTTCTTTTGGGCCTTAGAGTCAGCGGCCTTAAACACTGCAAACTCTGACTTCACCTTAGCAAGAGATCGGTTGAAGAGGAGCGGTGTCTGTGTCTTGGTCTCCAAACCAAGCGTGACAAAAGGAAGGGCTTTGTCCGCCCGCACCGCCTGCTTGCTATCAGCTTTTGCAAGCCCAAGTTCTTTCACTCCGTAATCATAAGTTTTAATGGCCAGAAGGCACGTTTCATAGCGCTCTAAGCTCCCTTTTTCACCATAATTCTTCTCGGCCATGTCATCAAACAACGGCGTCGCGTCCTGCGAAAATGCAGGCGCAGATATCGCCCCAAGTAACCCGACAATGGCAATTACGTTCATAAATTTTTTCATTTCACTCTTACCTTCCCTTAGTCCTTAAGCCGACCGCATAATAATGATGGCTATTACTGTTCACGCCCCGCCAAAATTTCACCCGCAGATTTCGCATTCGGCTGCAGTCCACAGCCCAAAATTAATCGTGACGTTACGGTCATCACCTTCGAGTATGGCTTCAGTGGTGGTCATGAATTATAACCCCGCCAATTCGTCGGACGTACCAATTCTGTTGGAGACGTCAGAGCACTCCAATAACTTTGGCATGAAATCATCAGGCTGCCCCTTACCCGTCACCATCATCTCAGCAGTATAGCTGCCATAGAGAGGAGACCTTTCCGCGATTTTTTCGATCATCAATGTTTCGCCTGTTTCATAGCGGTAAGCCACTGAAAACACCTCATTTAAGACGGTTTGAGCCGCCTTCAAAGCCACGACGTCACCACCCTCGTCTCTGCCTACTTTATTTGCGACGGACAAAATATGCGCACAATCTTCAAACTGCACACGAGTCAGATCATCGCTTAGGTCTTTAGCGAGACTGTCATATTCCGACACGCCATCACCACCCGAGCAACCGGCCAAGAAAACCGCCGCAGCAATTCCTAGAGTAACATTTTTAAACATCATTGTGCCGCCTGACTTGCAATGGCTTCATTGATCCAACCATCACATTTTTCTGCCTGTTGCTGATATCCATCGGCCGACAAGACAGCATCCGAGCCTTTTTCGGCCAAAATCTGCCAGTATTTGCTTTGCTCTCGAATGCTCTTTGGATCGAGATCACCCGCCTCAATTAAACGGACCAAAGCCGCCCGCCAAATCGTGGCGTATGGCGCTAAATTTTCATCAGACGCACCCGCCGCCTCAAAAATTGCCGCGCATTGAACCCTATCGGCAATCGTTAGATTATCCAGGGCCGCCGCTTGTTTCTCAATTAATTTCACGCCTGACATCACTTGCTCTGTAGACATTTCCATTTTTTCAAAAACTTCCGGGTCATTCTTGAGCGCAACTTGAATACTATCAGATACAGAAACCAACCCGATATATACGGCAACTTCACCAGCATACTCACCGCAAGCATTTGCGACTACCGCCGGCAGTTTTATACCATTCGGGAAAATGGACTCTACTGATTTGGGATCGCCGCCATCCGGCAGAACTTTAAGATCCTCACCATTTGACAAAAAAGAGACATCCACAACCTGCCACAAATCCAAAACGCTCTCGAAAACCTTCTCAGAAATAGAATCTTGATCACCGCCCTGACCCCTTAGAAGAGGAGCGCCGGTGATACATTTTTTTGCGTCACTAGCCAAAATGTCCGGCATGTGAAGCGCCAACAAATCAAATCTGTCGTCATCAACAGCGACATCATACTTCCCCTTGGGAGCACAAGCCGCGATGGATAAACAAAGTAAACCGAGCGCGAGAGAGCGCATCATTACGCCGCCTGCCGCAGCCCGCAGCCCGAAGTTAATCGTGAAGTTAAGGTTGTCGCCTTCGAGTATGGCTTTAGTTGTCGTCATGAGTACAACTCCTGACCTAACAACTCATAGGACACCTGAACTTCATCGCTGCAAGCTTTAGTCTCGGCCTTAAGCTCAGTCAAAATTACGGCGGCGTTTCCATTCTTTCGGTAGCGCGCCCAAGCTCGGCCGTTTACAACTTGTTCGTTCAATCTATCTGCCTCAGTCATTTGATTAAGGCGTTTCCTTCTAGCTGTAGAGGCGATTTCAGTCAGGTTATAATAATTCCATTTTTGGGAAGCCATGTCATAAACTGTAGTCATGAAACGCGTTTGGAGGTAATCTGTCTTCTTTCTCTCAGTGTGATTTTTTACCTGAAAGATACTATTACAATCTTTTATCTGAGATACCGGCAAGCGTTCTAACAAATTATCTGCCGCACGAGCTGCTCTTGTTCGCGCAGGGCTCAATTTTCCGTAGATATCCTCAATACTGGTCTCTTTATTTTCAGACATTGACGAACAAGAACCAAGTGACGTCACTGCCAACAAACTGACACACAATAAACGCATCACTCCGCCTCCGCCTTCTCATCACCCGGCAGCTCATATTCGCCGCCTTCCCATGGAGAGAGGAAATCGAAGCTTCTGTATTCTTGCGGCAAATTTACGGGCTCATAGACAACCGCTTTGCGGCTTTCGTCATAGCGCACTTCGACAAAGCCGGAGAGCGGGAAATCTTTGCGCAGCGGATGCCCCTCAAACCCGTAATCCGTGAGGATACGGCGCAGGTCCGGATGATTATCAAAGACGATCCCGTACATATCAAAGGCTTCGCGCTCATACCAATCGGCGTTGGGGAAAACAGCCGCGCAACTAAGGACAGGCATATCTTCGTCGGTCGTGATTTTGATACGGATACGCTGGTTCTGCGCCATGGACAGCATGTGGTAAACCACGTCAAAGCGGCGCTCGCGGGCGGGATAATCCACACCAGCAATATCAATGAGCTGCGTAAACTTACAAATCGGATCATCGCGCAAGAACGTCAGCACATTGACGATTTCAGCGCGGCGGGCCTCCAGCGTTAATTCGCCAAAAGCAATCTCCGCGCTGTTAATCGCGTCGCCGAGCTGATGTTCGATATGGTCTTTGATATCTTCCATTACGTTTTTCTTTTCGCTTCGCTAGGCACTAGCGCTCGATATTCCCTTCGCGGCGGATTTTCTTCTGCAGCTGCAAAATCCCGTAGACCAAAGCTTCTGCTGTTGGCGGGCAGCCCGGGACATAAATATCGACCGGCACGATACGATCGCAGCCACGCACAACGGCGTAGGAGTAATGATAATAGCCGCCGCCATTTGCGCAGGACCCCATAGAAATGACGTAGCGCGGGTTTGGCATTTGGTCGTAGACCTTACGCAAAGCCGGGGCCATTTTATTAGTGAGGGTTCCCGCGACGATCATGACGTCAGACTGGCGGGGGGACGCACGCGGCGCAAAGCCAAAGCGCTCGACATCATAACGCGGCATAGAGGCCTGCATCATTTCCACCGCGCAACACGCGAGACCAAAGGTCATCCACATGAGAGACCCTGTCCGCGCCCATGTGATCAAATCATCAGAGGCCGCGGTTATAAAACCCTTATCGGCCAGCTCATCGGAAAGTCCCGTAAAACCGACGTCATGCGTCTTGGGATCGTAAGCCGGGGTACCGACATCACCATTTGGATTGACTAGAACCATGAGCTTACTCCCCTATTCCCAATCCAACGCGCCGATTTTCCACGCATAAGCGAGGCCCGCCGCCAGTTCCGCGAGGAAGATCATAACAACCGCCCACCCCTGCCACGTCATCGTGTCGAGCGACACCGCGTAAGGAAAGAGGAAGGCCACTTCGATGTCGAAAATGATAAACAGAATCGCGACCAAGTAAAAGCGCACATCAAACTTCATGCGCGAGTCGTCAAAAGCATTGAACCCGCACTCATAAGTCGAGACTTTTTCTGAGTCAGGACTTTTCGGCGCAATGACCGTCGGCACCAAAAGAAACAGAAGCGACAACACCAGCGCAATCCCAAAAAGGATGACAATCGGCAGGTATTCCAGCAGGAAATCAGACATGAGACTCACAAGCTAAAGCGCAGACTCACACGAGGTCTGCTTTTCGGGCGGAACCTATTGGCGCGAGACGTCCATTGCAACGGGCAATCTGACGCGATTGTGATAGTTTTTCAGTCGCCCCCTCCGGCGGCCCAAACCCTTCACCCTTTATTAACTACGCTGCACGGTCACCCCTCGCGAGCCCCGCCGCCGATACCTAACTTTAAGACAAGCAGGGTAAACTGCAATTTGCAAGACAAAGGCGAGGGGAAGCAATATGAGCCGGAAAGCATTTTTGATCTGGGGGCTGGTGATTTTTCACTTGGTTGTGGCGCTTATGGGCATCGCAGCAAATCTCACCCTATCGAGACTTATCGACTTCACAGCTATCAGTAGCTACATTTTTCTGGCTCCGCTCATCATGCCGATTCTAGCGTTCGGACCAATGTTGTATTTTCGCCTCCGATCAGTGGGTCGGCGGCGGCGCGTTTTGTTAGCTTGCCTGCTATTTTACGTTTTGTCCTTCATCATTGGCAGCGCTGCGGTCATGCCATATTTGCAAATTGTCGGCTTTCAGGCCCGCGGGCTAGATCCCATCGTATTTGCGTTGGCTGGGGAGCAACCGATAACCACTTGGATGAAAATGCGATTCACGCTGATTCTATGCTCTGCTTATTATGTTATACTGTGGGGTTTCTTCGCCCTGCTCTGGTTCGGGAGTCTCGATCCGCGAAAGCCATCACAGAATAGAGTCTTCAACGCACTAGAAGAGAAGTTGGCGCGGTTCACAAATCGGCCGGCAGATCGCCCGGCGAATTTGAAGATCGCCGCCTGATCGAAGTGTGTTGACCGACCATGCCTCCTGCAAAGCGTTATCCTAATGGCCTATTAACCCGGCTGTGCTATCCGTGAGGTGAAAGGATGAGGAAACGAGGTCAGTCATGAGAAATACCAAGTACAGCGCGCAAAACTTCATCCGACTATTGAGCGGATTATTAGCCATCGGATTATTTGGCGGTTACATGATCCAAAGCTCGCTTCCGACCCCGCTCGTCATCACCTTCATAGGCCTCTTGCTGACCGCCTATATCATCGGTGTGCTCGTCTACAGAACAACCGAACCGGACGACCGGAAAGACGGCATTTCAGACCCTATTTTCGTCAATGAAACATGGATCATAAAGCGCTGAGCTTTTAACATTTCCGCGATACGCCGTCATGAATTCTCCCCTCTCGCGGGGGCGGAACAAGAGCGCAAAAATTTCTTTCCCACAATCAAACCCCAATTTACCCAATAAAATCAACGCTAAAAAAAGATGCGTCCGCGCTTTGGTAAAGCTGTGCAATAACTAAACTTGTCTTCTTCCAAAGGGCGGTCATGTGCACGTTGACCTGACTGGGAAGGAGCGGCGCTTGTCATTGGGAGCGATGGAGTCACGTCCATCAATCTGGGTGGCCTATCGCGAGCTGATTGAACCTAGACTGTTCTGTTCGGCCGGTAGCGGAAAAAGGCGTCGTCGCGAGGGACCTTTCGGTCCGACAAACCGGCTGGTCTTAATTCTGGGACGGCTCGAAAACCACTTACTTATTCCAGTTCCGCTGGAGCCTGAACCCACCCTCGCGAACATCCCACTTAATACCGAGATTGAGAGTTAAACGAAATGAGATAGAGAAACGAAGAATTGAGAAAGGCCCTCTTCTTTCCCCCGAGCGTTTCAACGAAACGCGGGATGGGGTAACGCCGCCCAATCGGTTGGGGGGGGACCGATTGGCAAGGAACTGAAACGGCACCGCCGTTTCAGCGCTACACTGCAATCGATTATCAATCGATTGCGGACGTTTCGCGCCGCCTCACCCAATATCCGGCTCACCCGGCCAGATAACAATTCGCGTGGGAATGTCGTCTTCCTTGACCAACATCTCGCTGGTCACCGCATCTTGCACACTCATACCGACCTCGTGAATAGTCTCGGGAGAGCCCGATATCAGGTGATGATAGTCCGGCAGATCCTTGCCTTCGGAGACAAGACGATAGGCGCAGGTTTGCGGCATCCAGTGTAATTGACTGACATTGACGGGCGAGAGCGTCACGCAATCGGGCACTAATTTCGAGCGATTCGCGTAATCTCCGCAGCGGCAGGTTTCAGGGTTGAATAGCTTGCACGCCACATCGGTGATGTAAATTTGACCTGTATCCTCGTCTTCCAATCGGATGCAGCAGCACTTACCACAGCTATCACAGAGACTCTCCCACTCGGATCGGCTCATTTCCGCCATATTTTTGGTTTTCCAAAAGGGCGTATCTGGCTTAGAGGGTTTGGTCATGTGCAGCCCTTTAGGGGCGAAAGGAGAGAATGCCAACATATCGTGCGGACATAAACCACGAAGAGGAGGCCTTGCGTGACCGAAAGCGCAAGCGGCGGACGATAGCGCTTATCGTCATTGCTGTGCTGTCCGCTCTGATCGCGCTCGCCTATTTTCAGACGCGTCACTACCTACTCAAAGACCTGCCTTCCCTGCCCGATAAACGCACGATGTGGGAGCTTAACCTCCAGCCGACAATGACCCTGCTCGATAAGGACGGAAATCAGATCGGCCACCGCGGACCTTACATTGGCGCGCCGTTGAAGATTGGCCAGATGCCAAGTTATGTCGGGGATGCTTTCCTCGCCATTGAGGATGAACGCTTTTACGAACATGCGGGAACCGATAATAAAGCGATCTTGCGCGCACTGTTCGAAAACACGCGTGCCGGCGAAAAGACCCAAGGCGGCTCAACGCTCACACAGCAGCTCGTCAAGAATATCGTCCTCTCGCCTGAAAAGTCCTATCGACGTAAATTCCAGGAAGCCGTTTTGGCGCGCGACATGGAAGCGGTTTTGTCCAAGCCGGAGATTTTGGAACTCTACATCAACCGCATACCGATGGGCCCCCGCGTCTTTGGCGTTGAGGCTGCGGCGCAAAAATATTTCGGGAAATCAGCCTCTGATATAAATCTCGCGGAAGCGGCTATGTTAGCGGGCCTCCCGCAAGCGCCGTCCCGCTATAATCCGTCTGAACATTACAACCGAGCGCTGACGCGTTCAAAACTCGTGCTGCAGCGCATGGTCGCAAATGATATGATAACAGTGCAGCAGCAAAGAGAAGCGCTGGACAACCCGCCCGTTCTGGCAGCTGACGCTGAACCGCTTATCTCCGCAAATTTAATCGGATATCTTTTCGATATGGTCGCGCAAGACGCGCCGAAACTTTTGAGCGGCGACCAAAAAGATCTCATTATCACAACGACAATCGATACGGGAAAACAAAAGATCGCGCAAAAAGCGCTGGAAGATGTTTTGAAGAGGTCGGGCAAGAGCAAAAATGTCGGCGACGGCGCGCTTGTCTCCATCGATAATCGAAGCGGCGCTATTGTGGCCTTGGTCGGCGGGCGAGATTATGCGTCTTCTAAATTCAACCGCGCCGAGCAAGCGAAACGACAGCCGGGCTCCAGCTTTAAAACATTCGCTTATGCTGCGGCGTTGGAAAATGGTTTCACCCCCGGCACTGTGCGAATCGACCAACCCACAACGATCGGAGATTGGGCACCCGAGAATTATACCCGCCGCTACCGCGGCCCCATGACCCTGCGCGAAGCCCTGAAGCTCTCCATCAATACGATTGCCGCTCAAGTTACGGCAGAAGTTGGACCATCGCAGGTCGCGCTGCTCGCCAATCGTTTCGGTATCAAAAGCGAGCTTCGGCCTGAATATTCTCTTGCGCTGGGCTCCTCAGAGGTCACGCTTCTTGAGATGACACATGCCTATTCGGTCTTTGCAAATGAGGGCCTCCTTCGACCGACCTATCTTATCACCGAAATCAGAAACACCGCCGACACACCGCTTTACACACGCCGCATGGTGGCCGCCCGGCGCGTCTACCCTGTTCCTTATGCTCGGCAGATGACGTCCATGCTGCGCGATGTCGTTGAATCGGGCACAGGTCACGGCGCACGGCTCGGTTCGCGCGAAGCCGGCGGTAAGACAGGCACGTCGCAAGATTACAGGGACGCTTGGTTTATGGGCTTTACGGGCCAGATGACGACCGGAGTCTGGCTAGGGAATGACGACAACAGCCCGATGTATAAGGTGACAGGCGGCTTACTGCCGGTCGACATTTGGAAAGCCTATATGACGGCCAGTCACAAGGGGCTGTCCAATGTGGAACTCTCCGCACCCGACCCGAACATTGACGATGGCCGCGCGCAGCAGATCGCCGCCTTTTATGAAGAGATGAGTATCGCCTTTATTGGTGAGCGGGATATGGCGTCCGGCGGTTCTTCGCCTCGCCAAAACGCAGGCAGATAGGCTCGACATCCGGTCTTCAGACTGAAACCTGACCAAGACGTAATGCCGATTTTAGCTTACATTAACGAAATCGCTGCCATTCTAACTTTCCGATATTGGATAATCGCTTAGGTTGGAGCCATGCAAATAATAACATTGGCGCGGGGTTGCGCCGTTCTTTCTGTGATCTTGGGCACCGCCGGTTTAGCCTTTGCCGCGCCCGAATTAAGCACGAAACGCATCGGTAATTTTGATGATGATGACGGTACATATTCCGTCCAGACGGTCATCTCCCTCGAAGATTGCGAGGCGCTTTGTAAAGCAGATAATGCCTGCCGAGGCACCGTTATCTATCAGCACGATATTTCAAAACCGGAAATGCAGTGCCGCCTGAACAACGGCTTTGGCGCCAATGCTGTCTTTCCGCGCACCGAACCCGACGCGCTGGATTACGATAAGGCGCTCTCAGATTTGAATGCCTACCGGGTGTCTAAAGGACTAACGGCACTCGTCTATAATGAGAAACTCAATATGGCCTCCGAAGTTCATGCGCGCGACATCGCGGCGGCAGGGATCATCAGCCATACGGGCACCGATGGATCGGGCCATGGTGACCGCGTGCAACGCCAAGGCTATTATTTCACCATTGCCGGCGAAAATGTTGCGACGGGTCAATTGAGCTGGGAAGACGCTTTTGACGGCTGGAAGAAATCGCCGGGGCACAATGAAAATTTACTCCGGGATGACGTCAGTGAATTCGGGCTGGCTTTGGTTTACGAGCCGACAACAACATACTCGACTTATTGGGCCATGCTGGTGGCGCATCCCCTGGATATAGAGTATTCCGGCAGCTCTGAATAAACCGAGCGGGCCGATCTATGTTAGACAACGACGACGCGGTCATTCTCGCGGATTGGGGAAATAGTTCCGGGCGGCTCTATTGCGTTCGAGGGTTGTCTTCAACGCCCGTGATTTTGGATGAGCGCCGGGTTAGCGGCGCGAAAGACACCGATGATTGCCCCGGCCTTTTCTCAGACATCGCTACGACTTGGATGAAGTCCTACGGTGTGAAACGGGCGTTTTTTACGGGCGGCGTGACGTCTAATATAGGATGGACAACGACGGGATACGCGCCCGCGCCGTCCCGAATATCCGACGTTCAACACACCTCTCTCACGACTGATTATGGGTTACGCTACACATTCCTCTCGGGCACGTCGATTGCAGAAGGTCCGCATGGCTATTTCGACACGGTGCGCGGCGAAGACATGCAAGCCTTTGGATGGATGGCCCTGACAGGACGAGCGACAGGGGTGCTTTGCGCGCCCGGAACACACACGAAATGGCTGACGGTAAAAGACGGGGCTATCACGTCAATTCTGACAGGCATTACGGGCGAGAGTTTTGAAGTTTTCAACACGCACTCCATGCTGACACGCGGGTCCGAAAATCCGTCCCATGAGACGCCGGAGTTTCAACGCGGTTTGGACGCCATGATGCGAACGCCGCGTCCGGCGCTGACGCAGATGTTGATATCCGTAAGAACGCTTCAAATTTCGCAAGAGATGACCGCCACACGGTCTGCGGATTACTTGTCAGGCTTGCTGACGGGCGAAAATTGCGTGGCCGCGCATGACTTGCTTCCGGAAGGCCCCATTCATATTATTGGCGACGGATCCGCCGCAGAGCGCTATGCCCGCGGCTTAACCGCTTCAGGCCGCGCCGTAGAAATTCATCATGGACAGGCCTGCGTCATTGCAGGCCTTCAAGCTGTCAGGCAATCATCGCCTTAGAACCGCATCGCCCGCGCCGCATCAATGGATTGCTTCATAGAGGCGCGGTAAGGTTTCGGCGGGTTGTCATGCTCAAGCACGAAATACTCTAAACCTGAGACTTCATTCAGCGCGAAATAGTCCTCAAAGGGAATATCCCCTTCCCCGACATTGACCATAAGGTCTGCTTTGATGCCGTCGAAATCAACACTGTTACGCCATGGGGCCGGATCGCCCTTCATGTCTTTAACGTGGCATAATTTGAACCGACCGGGATGTTTTTTGAGGAAGGCCGGAATATCTGAGAGCTCTAGGCTCGCCCAGAATAGATCCAACTCAAAATCCAAAACGCCCGGGTCTGTTTCATTCAGCAAAATATCCATTCCCGTCACGCCGCCGCCGAGGTCAAAGAACTCAAACTGATGGTTATGATAGGCCAGCTTATAGCCCTCTTCCTGCGCTTGCCTGCCGCGTTCATTCAGCAGAGCTGCGATAGATTTATAACCCTCCATGGTCCGTAAGTCTTCGCCGAGCCAAGGCACGATGAGATAGTCCACGCCTAGCGCTTGGGCGTCTTTAGTAGCCTTTGCGAAATCGTCCCGAATACCCTCAATGCCGTAATGGGTTGCAGGCGCGTAGAGCCCAGCATCTTTCACCATACTCATCAACTCTGCAGGCGATCTCTCAGAAAAATTACGACCGTTGAGCTCAACATAATCATAGCCCAGCTCTTTAATCATTTTCAGCGTCCCGACGGGGTCAGGTTCAAATATCTCCCGCAAGGTGTAGGTCTGCAGGCCGATCTTATCGAGCTTGCGGGTTCCGGCAGCCGTTGCCCCGCCGCCTTGCCCGCATGCGGTTAATCCAAAGGCCGCGGCACCCGCGCCCAATACGAAACGTCGTGACAGCATCACAGCTCTCCTTCTTGTAGTAAGTCGGCGGCATGGTTCGCGGCTCGCGCCGAAAATGCCATGTAAGTCAGGGACGGGTTTTGCACCGCAGAGGACGTCATGAATGAGCCATCCGTAACGAATAAGTTCGGGATATCATGTGATTGGTTCCAGCCATTTAAGACCGACGTATTAGGGTCGCGCCCCATGCGGGCCGTGCCCATTTCATGAATGCGCCCCAAGACGCCGTTCAAATAATCATCCGGCTTTCTCGCCTCATAGAAGCCGTTATATCCGGCGGCTTCCAATATTTCGAACGCATCGGCATGGGCCGCCCGCATGAGCGCTTCTTCATTGGTTCCCAGCTTGAAATCGATGACCGGAATGGGCTGGCCCCATTTGTCCGTCTTCGTTTTATGCGCCCTTACCGTATTGGTCGGATCGGGCAGACATTCGCCAAAGGCATCAAGCATAATACCCCAAGGCCCCGGCGTGCGGTTACCCGTCTTGAAGTCTTCGCCAATGCCCTTATTCGCGCCCCACCCGTCTCTCCAAGAATAAACCTGATAGCCCCAGCCGCGTTTATAGCTTTCCTTACGCTTTGGATAATTACGGTAACGCGGAATATAGGCACCTATGGGTCGACGCCCGTAGAAATAGCGATCTAAATTTCCCGGCACATGGGCCACGACTTGAGAGCCGCCGATGTGGTCCATAAGGTTCCGGCCCAATTGATCGGAGCTGTTTGCGAGTCCGTTAGGCTGATCTTCCGTCGCAGAATTCAGTAGGATCAAAGTCGTGCCTATCGTCGAGGCATTTACGAACACAATTTTCGCCGTATGGGTGGTGCCTACGCCCGTTTCGGTATCGGCGACCTGAACGCCGGTAATGCGGTTCGTCACCGGATCATGCACCAATTTAGATACAGCGCTATTCGGGATTAACGTCAGGTTTCCCGTTCTCTTGGCGGCAGGCAGCGTCGCGTGATTAGAGCTGAAATAAGCGCCGAAGGAACAGCCATGATTGCAACGGTTGCGGGCCTGACAGCGGCCACGCCCTAGTTCTAGCTGTTCTTCCGTCGGTTCGGTGAGGTGCGCCACGCGGCCCATAATGAGCTGGCGTTCAGGGAACGTCGTTTTCAGCTTTTCTTTTAGGTCCAGCTCGGCGCAAGTATGTTCGAAGGCGCGCTGGAAATGCTTTCCATCGGGGAGTTGTTCAATCCCGTCGCGATTGCCCGCAATGCCCGCAAATTTTTCGACATGATCATACCACGGCGCAATATCCCCGTAGCGAACAGGCCAATCGACGCCCTCGCCGTCCAGCTTATTGACTTCAAAATCATAGGGCGAAAAGCGGTAGCTCGCACGCCCCCAGAGGAGCGATCGCCCGCCCACATGCGCGCCTCGCCGCCAAGTGAAACTCTGCCCGTCTGTCCGCTGATAAGGCTGTTCGCGGTCCGTCATCCAAAGGTGACGATTGCTCTCTTTCATCGCGTAATTGACGCCCGTGATTGAGAAATCTCGTTCGGCGACCTGCGTCGAAATTTTGTCGAAATGTTTGGTTTCCCAAGGTTCGACAAAATCAGAATAATCGCGAGCGGCCTCTGTCGGCTTGCCGCGCTCCAACACGCAAACCTTCAATCCTCGCTCGCATAATTCCTTAGCCACCCAACCGCCGGACATGCCGGACCCGACCACGATGGCATCGAAATCCGCCATCAGTGCAATTCCTGTAGATTCAGTATCGGAAATTGGGCCCTATTTGCCCATTTCCCGATACATCTTTGAGAATAAATGAATAGGAAATGCACTATATCTCGCCGGCCTTCATTAGCTTCGCCGCATGGTCTGCCGCGCGGGCAGAGAACGCCATATAGGTGATCGACGGGTTCTGGCAACCACCGGAAGTCATGAAAGATCCATCCGAAATAAAGAGGTTTGGCACATCCCAACTCTGGTTGAATTTATTCAACACGGATGTCTTCGGATCGCGTCCCATACGGGCCGTTCCCATTTCATGAATACCGTCACCGGGAGGTGAGCCGATGTCTGTTTCGGGGTCAGCGCCGGTGACATCAAGACATCCGGCTTGCCGTAGCATATCTTGACTATCTTTTGCTGCTTGGCGCACCAATGCGATTTCATTGGGACCATGTTTGGCGTCTAAGATTGGCACGGGGAAGCCCCATTGATCTGTTTTGGTGTCATGCAGCCTGACGTGATTATCAAAATTCGGTAGAATTTCAGCAAAGCCGACGAGCCCCATATACCAAGCCCCCGGCACACGTTTTGCCGCCTTAAAGTCTTCGCCAATGCCCGCGCCGTCGCCTTGCCAATCGCCGCGCATGCCCCAGCCTTGATAGCCAAATCCCCGGACAAAGCCTTCGCCCTCTTCCGTGTGATTGCGGAAGCGCGGGATATAAATTCCGTTTGGACGACGACCAAAATAATATTTATCTTCATTACCGGGCAGACGGCCATTCGCGCGCCCGCAGATAATATGGTCCATCAAATTATGCCCGACTTGGCCGGAGCTGTTCGCCAGACCGTTAGGCATGCTATCTGATTTAGAATTCAGCAAAATCATGGCGGTTGGAATTGTTGAGGCGTTCAAGAAAACAGTTCGCGCGGTAATAGAAACACCTTCTTTTGTTTTCGTGTTGACGCCTTTTATTCCGGTTACCCGCTTTGTCTCAGGATCATAATCGAGCTCATGTACGGCCAGATCATGAATCATGGTCAGATTTCCGGTGCGCTTTGCTGCAGGTAGTGTTGCCGAGTTGGAGCTAAAATAAGCGCCATATGAACAACCCCGGAAACAATTATTTCGAGCCTGACATTTCCCTCGGCCTAAAGCGATTTGCTCTTCGGTCGGCTCTGTCAGATTTGCGACACGTCCGGGAATAAGTTTTCGACCGGGAAATTTGGCCTCAATTCGCGCTTTTAAATCTAGCTCGGCACAGGTCAGATCATGTGGTTTTTGGAAGATGCCGTCCGGCACAATGTCCAGACCTTCCATGGACCCGGAAATACCCGCGAAACGCTCAACGTGGTCGTACCACGGCTTAATGTCAGCATATCGGACAGGCCAATCGACGCCGTGACCATCTTTTTTATTTGCTTCGAAATCGATCTCAGAGAAGCGGTAAGTTTGACGTCCCCACATGATTGAGCGACCGCCCGTATGGTGACCCCGGCGCCAGCGATAGCGCTGCCCTTCCGGCACTTCGTAAGGGTGCTCGGTGTCCTTCACCCAAAATTGTTTGGTGTAATTGTGAAAGGCGTAGACTTCGCTTTGGATTGGATATTCAGCTTTCGTTTGCTCGCTGATCCAATTCAGATGCTCATGCTCCCACGGCTCTTCAAAATCCGTGTAATCCTTTTCAGGCACAATCTCGCGCCCTCTTTCAATAACGCAGACTTTGAAACCACGCTCACACATTTCTTTTGCAACCCAGCCGCCGGACATGCCGGAGCCAATTACGATTACGTCAAAATCCGCCATAGCTATGTCGCCCAGGTTTTAGGTTGCTCTGAAAGCGGAACACAGCCGCGCCATTCGCCGGGAACGGATTCATAGGCCAGTTCCTCCGTCGCGCCGGGCTCACTCATATAATAAGCGCGCGCGATTGTTGATTTCATGTTTTTATAAAAATCATCAAAGCCTTCTTCGGCGTAAGCTTGTGCGTCATATTTCCCAAGCAAGTTAGACTGCTGCGACGCCGTCATTTGGGCAAAAGGCTGGCCTCCTGATTTGACGAAATGTTTCTCCAACTTCTCTAGGCCGGTCCGCCAATAATTGCGGTGATTATCATCCGCCCAATCCGTAAATAGCGATTGAAGGGTGGCCGGGACTCCCGCTTCTATCGCGCCAGCTGTCTCCGTTTTCGGAATGATGGTCTGCGCCAACGCCGCAACAAGCGCCATTTCAGATGCCGATAGGCTCGGAGCCAATGAGAGTTTCGAAGCTCCACTGCCCTCGGCCGGTCCCTCTAAACAAGCCGATAATGCGCCCGCCGCAGAGATCGCGAGAAGCGCCTTAATCGCATCCCGTCGATCAGCCATAAATTGATTAGTCATGCGCGGCCTCCGTTTCACCTGCAGTCTCAATAATTTTTTTACGCAGCAAGAATAAGACTAAGAACAATCCAATCAGCACCAGCGGAAACAGAACCAGCTTGGATAAAGCTCCTTGGCCTGCAGCAACCTCAATCGCATTTCCGCTTAAACCAGAGTTCTCGGCAGTCTTCCTTGCTGAGTCGATCCAGCCTCCGATAATGGGATTCCAAATCGTCAAAGCAAACATGCCCGCTGCCCCAACTAAGCTCATGCCCAGTGCTCCAGAACGAGGAATATACTGAGCAGTGACCCCAATCATGGTCGGCCAAAAATAACAAACGCCGACAGCAAAGACGATAGCCGAGACATACACCATTCCACCAGAAGCAGAGCTCATTAAGAACAATCCTAATGACGTTAGCACAGCAGACATTAGAAGCACGCCCAAGGGATTTAACGCATGAATAAGGGGGCCCGCGAAAAAACGTCCTACAGCCATAATGCCAGTTACCATACCGAGAACAATCATGGCTTGACCTGGAATACCGCCTAATTGCGCACCGAGAATTCTATCAACCCACTGTTGGGTTCCTAGCTCCGACGTTGCAGTGATACTCATGATACACATAAGAAACACAGCAAGAAGCGCGTCACGATGGCTACCGGTCCATCGCATGATCAAAACATAGGTCATCACGATGGCAATCAAGAGCGGTAAAATAATTCCTGCAGGAAGTGATGAGATTATTGAGTTGGGCGTGCCAATAAGAATTAACAACCCGAAAATTGCGCTCATTAAGCCAATATTCAAAACATCCAAATCCACACGTTTTTCCTCCTCTGGCAGATCAGGAAAACGCGTTGTGAAAATCATGAAGCCATAAATAGCCGTTGGAATAAGCATGATGGCAATTTGAGGCTGCCAACCAATTCCCATATTTGTCATGATATAAGAAACAACGGCGCCTATCACGATGCCGCCAGGGAACCAGACATGAAACCTGTTCAGCCACTTAGTTTTATCGTCCTTATAAAGATCAGCGACAAGGGGATTACACGCTGCCTCAACAGACCCATTTGCAAAGCCGATAAAGAATGTAGAAATTAGCAGACCTAAGAAACCGCCGGCAAATATAGTCAAAACCAAACCCAACAAATGACCGACAAAAGCTAAAATCATAATTAGTCGCGGACCAAGCTTATTATAGAGGAAGCCGAATAGAACCATTGCTAGAGGAAAGCCCAAGAATGCCATCGAATTGACCCAGCCTAGCTGGGTATCGGAGAGAGCGAACTCATCCGAGAGCTGAGTCAAAATTCCAGCGCGAATTGCAAAGGTCATCGCGGTAACAATCAGGGACAAACAACTCAGCAAAAAGAGCCTGTTTCTGTTTATATCGATACTTCCCGTATCTCCAATAGCCGAACTAACCATTTCATTTCCCCTTTTAAGTATCCCGATATTTTCGGTGATTTATATTTATGTCAGCCCCAACATGCGGC
>ENA-ORXR01000715-ORXR01000715.1-marine-metagenome-genome-assembly--contig:-NODE-715-length-41341-cov-9.911836_pt1 | contig 41341 bp, 40 predicted proteins | sample MGYA00237866_ERZ511479 | MGnify/ENA metagenome assembly ERZ511479
GTAGCGGTTCGCGATACGGCAGAGCTGCGTCAGGAAGAGCGTGATCGTGCAGCGTCATACTGTCGGATTATAAAAGCGCTGGAAGCTAATTCGCTCGAAACACTAAACGGGTCGATTTCCAGATCTTTGTTTCTGCACACTCCGCTTACCACCATTGCGTGGTTTTGTGTAAAGCATAAAATTTCTGTGCAATCCATGCTAACCGCTTTTGCGCATAATTGGTTGGAATCAAGCCTGGTTACCGGCGTAAAAACGATTCCGCTTGGCCAATCGGCGGGGCAAAGCCTGCTATTTGAGCTAGCGCCTCACCTTGTCACAGTTATTAAACGCAGCATGCAAGTGAGTGATGAGAATGTGGGCATGTCTCTACCTGCTATGAGCATGGCCAGTTGCGCTCATGAATTGCAGTATTCGCGAATATATCGATCATAACAAACGAGAAAACAATGAATAATGCATCTCCACTTCGTGTGGGAATTGGTGGTCCAGTGGGTAGTGGTAAGACATCCTTACTCAATGCTTTGTGTTGCCAGTTAAGAGACGACTACAGTGTTGCGGTCGTCACTAATGACATATATACACGTGAAGATGCTGAATTTTTAATTCGAAAACAAACACTACCCACTGAAAGAATCATTGGTGTAGAAACGGGTGGGTGTCCTCACACAGCAATACGTGAAGATGCCTCGATGAACCTGGCTGCAATTGATCAACTACTAGCTCGACTCCCAGATCTTGACGTTGTGTTTATAGAAAGTGGTGGAGATAATCTTGCGGCAACGTTTAGCCCTGAGCTGGCGGATATCACTTTATACGTTATCGACGTTGCACAGGGAGAGGAGATACCGCGTAAGGGAGGTCCGGGAATTACACGATCTGACATGCTGATTATCAACAAAACCGACTTAGCGCCCTACGTTGATGTGTCGCTCAGTGTCATGGAAAAAGATACCGTAAGAATGCGTGCTGGTAAACCCTATTGTTTTACCTGTGTGAAATCCAATGAAGGAACTAAGGTTGTTGCCGATTTTATTTGTCGCGAAGGTATGTTGTAATTACAGTTGTGTATTTATAGCTGCGTTAAAAAGCGTCATACTCGAATAGCGGCCAATATGTGAAGCACCACTACATCTGGTCAGCGATCAGCAGTCTTCAAACATATTACTGGTGGAACTGATAGGCAGGCTTATCGAGACCCACTACACAATCCTATGTTAGTTGGACAGGGGGCTGTGAACTACTAGTCTCAAATGTAAACTCACGTTACACCATTTAACGCATGAGCCGATTCAGGGATTGTTAGGTGAGTGTTGCTAGGTCATCTGATACACAATAATAATAAAGCACGTCCGGCAGCAAGGCCTTGAGCCTGCTGCAAGGGCGGCAAAAGGTATAAATATGAGTACAAAAGAAGCCACGCGTGATAACCGCGATTCAGGACCCTCCAATAGCAGTGCTGCATCAGGTGCGTCAGTCATTACCGAATCAGGCTCTGGCCTGCTGTCAGACAGTCTGGTTGAGAACGTAGCTAAGAATGAGCATGGAAATCGCAAGTTTGATGCGGAAAAAGTTGCCAGAATAAAAGCCCAGATTGCCAGCGGTAGCTACGCAATCAATCCCGCTAGTATCGTGTCGAGAATGATAGAGCATAACTGTTAGATACCTTCTTCTTAAGAAAATACGGAAGTAACTGTTAAGTGAATGAAGTAAAAGACTCTTGTTCATCAACTTTTATAAAGACATGCGCTTATGAAGTGCAGGTATAGGCGTATAACATAATGATTGGTGAGCCACTGCGTAAAAATTTAAGAAAGTAATGTAATATAAGCACATTACGTCGATAGGTCGTAGTACAGACGAAACGCAGCAGGCGGCTCCAATCATGAGCTCAAAACATTCGAAAAGTCGGGATTTTAACGCGTCGACAAACAATGAACGATTAAGTGATGTCAATGCGAAAGCGAAAAACAATCACACCTCTAAAACATTTCTAACTGCGTTATTGGAGCAAGCTGGCACGCCTATAGCGCCGTTACTGGGTAGCAATTGGGCAATCACAACTGTCCTCACCGCGCTAAGACTCTCTGGACAACCCTATCAACTTAGCCATGATGAACTGGTTGATCAACGCCTGTTAGGTTCAGAGGCCATTACCAACGTATGCCAAAAAATAGAATCCATAGGACTAATTGCCATAACGGGTACTGCTGGTAACGACGATATGGTTATGTATAAACTCACCCGCCAGGGGATTGGAATCGCTGACAAGGTATTGGTTAATACCCATCGAATCAAATAATACATACTATCCAATGCATGCATTGCGTGGTCTGCATCACATAATATCTGCCCAATTGTAACTTGATGTCAAAGGGCTGTGTCTCAATGTAAACATCGATTTTGAGACTGAAAATGGCCTGGCTGCTCACCGATATCCGGTTTAACTCGCGAAGAGTTACGCCAAATGAAGGATATTGATTATGAACACGAACAACATAAACCTGTTATCTACTTTGATCGCTTTAGTGTTTATCAGTGCGTGCTCTTCACAACCATCGTCGAGCAACACTGAGGACGACACGGTATTAACAACCAGTGTTAACCCAGAACCCGCTCAGACGCTGTTATTGGATGATTCTTCAATCGAGCTAAAACACATTCGCATTAATCACTATAAAGTGGAATGTGAAGGGTACTGGGTTGATCAGTGCTTGCAAATTCAAGAGCAGGGCGATGATCAATGGTTGTACTTTTACGAACAGATCGAAGGGTTTGACTTCGTATGGGGCCACGAGTATGAGTTACTTGTAGAAGTGGAACAGACGCCAGCTATCGATGAACTTGCGCATCAGTCTACAATTGTATATCGACTCAGTCAGGTACTCAGTGACATACATCATGCCAATGAATCGTTCGTTTATTCTTCCAGGCATCCATCTACTATATTGACAAAACAGGATGATGGCGGCTACGCACTGCTTGATGGTAAAAAAGTTAGCTGTGGTGTTGACGACTGCTTGAGCATTGAATCAGCCATTGTTCAACAGCAGGGTCTGGCTCTTTCGCTTAAACACGATGTCAACCCTGCCGAGCCCTTAGTGCTGGAGGCAATCCTGTGTTCATCCAGCCTCGTGTCGTTTGCTAGTGATTGTGGTTTTGCTAGCAACGAGGCGATAGATAACGTTTCTAAAAATCAATAATAATATAAGGAATCAGTACATGAACGTCAATGTTGAGCAAGCAACTTTGCACACACCTGTTTTACTAGGTAACACAGGTCGTAACATACATGTTTTTAACCCTATGCCAGAACTTGGTTTCGAATAACACAGACTCATCGTAAACTTATTCTCAGGAGAAGAAAATCATGGATTCTGAACCAATTAAATTAAGACTTGAAGAAGAATTGCATTTGCTATCAGACGCAATGTTATTCGATATCAGCTTTGATCATGAAGCAATCGATAAATATCGCTCTGCTAATCGATGTAAGACAATTGACAGGCTCAGCAGTTAGTTTGTAATAGCGTTAGATTCTAATTTTCTGGCAGCAGCGTCTGCTGGTGTAGTTGCCCTTGCTTTCATCCAGAGAGTCATCACCAGAGGAGTGTCCCACAATGTAAGTGGGGCGCTTACTCCTTACAGCCGCAACGCTTGCATGCACCGATCATCAACAATGATACAGCCAGCACCTGGCAGGTTATCCGGCTGGTAGCGTTGCAAATCAGGGTCTCGCAGCGCATCTACAACGAATGCTTCCAGGTTGTGTTCTTCTTCAGAACTTAAAGTCAGTGCAACAAAACGCGAATCAAGATTAGCTCTGGCAGCCGGGTTGTGTGCAATTCCTGTGTTTTTATAAGCGATGACTTCTGACACTGAACTAAAGCTTGCACCATGACTTAATACAGATGCGTCGCTCAGGTTACAGAGCTGAGAGATTTTGAACTGATATTGCTCTTTTGCGTTGCCAGTGAAACCACCTCTGCCTTCTATAGTCGCTTGATCAATTGAGCCATGAATCCGGCTGTCACTGCCATTAAAATCGTTAAAGCCCACAGCGAAAAACAATTCTTCACTGTTTGCGCTTACGTTTGAAGACAGAGCAGGGCCGCGATGGCAATCAACACAACCGGCTTTGCCAAAAAACAGTATGCCGCCCTCTACTTCCGTTTCATTAATCGCTGAATAGTTGCCGCGCAGAAACTGTTGGAACGGCGCTTTGTTGGCAAGCACCGTGCGCTCGTACGCGGCTATTGCCTTGGCTGCGTCTCGAGGAACATCAATAGAGCCTTCAGGAAACGCAGCATCCCAAAGCAGCCGATATTTTGGATTGGTTTGCAGCGCTGTGTCATCCGTGAAGTTAAGTCGATGAATTGTGGCGGTGCAAACTTTTTCGTTTGCTGATGCTGCTCAGTGAGTCCGAATAAAGGTAGTCAGTGATTGGTCATTTAACCTAAGCTGGCCGGTGCGTCGGTAGATTTGCGACGAGAGCTTGGGAAATTAATGTGATCGTTATACACTGTGACCTTTTATAGCACACGAAATTCGTACTTATGATTGTGAAAGGACAGGTCGCGCTTGTCACCGGTGGCGCCAGTGGTTTAGGCGAAGCCACGGCCCGCCATCTGGCATCGCTGGGTGCCAAGGTAGCCATTGTAGATTTTGATCTGGAAAAGGCTGAGGCCGTGGCAGCTGATACCGGTGGATTCGCAGTGAAAACGGATGTCAGTGATGAAAAATCTGTCAATCAAGCAGTAGCTGCGATAGAGGCCAAGTTTGGTGCGCCACGTATGGTGATCAGTTGCGCTGGTATTGCTCACGGGGCGCGTATTGTGGGTCGTGAAGGTAAATCATCATTTGATTTATTTCAGCGCACTATGAACGTCAACGTAATGGGTACTTATCACGTTATGACGCACACCGCTGCCCGTATGATGGAGCTGGAACCGCTGAGTGACGGTGAGCGTGGTGTCATTGTTAATACGTCATCCGTGGCCTATGAAGATGGTCAATTGGGGCAGTCTGCTTACGCTGCCTCTAAAGGCGCGATTGCTTCAATGTGTTTACCCGCGGCCCGGGAGTTCGCCCGTGCGGGTATCAGAGTTATGGCTATTGCGCCTGGATTGTTCAAAACCCCAATGATGGAAGGGTTACCCGAAGAGGTGACCGATAAGATAACAGCGGATATTCCGTTCCCTGCCCGTTTGGGTCATCCGTCCGAATACGCATTGATGGCCGAACACATCATCACCAATCCGTTTTTAAATGGAACTACCATCAGGTTAGACGGAGCGGTGCGCCTGCCACCTCGTTAAAGGAGTTTTTGGTCTGTAACGCAATTAGCAGTAGGAGTATTGAACTGGTGCGTTTGACCAAACACTAAATGATCCATGAGCAATTTTTTTCCATCCTGGTTTAAGCCCATTGACGCAAGTTCTCTGGCTGTATTCCGAATTATGTTCGGTGGCCTGTTGCTGTTTGAAAGTGTCAACTACGGCCTGTTTCTGTGCCTTGATTGCATGTACCGCAGTTCAGACATGTTGTTTAAGTATAATAATTTTGAATGGGTTGGTCTTTGGCCCGGGATTGGACTTGAATTAAACTTTCTTGTCATGGGGCTAAGCGGTTTTTGCATCATGATCGGTTTCTATTATCGTGTTGCAATGATTGTGTATACGATCTGTTTTAGCTATCTATTCTTGCTAGATCAAGTTTTGTATCTTAACCATTTTTATCTGGTTATTATATTATGCAGCATCATGGTTTTTCTACCGGCAAGTCGTTACTGGTCTGTAGATGCTCGCCGTAACCCCAATTGGGCGTCTGCAACGGTGCCAGCGTGGAGTCGGATTTGGTTATTGGTACAGACAGAAATTGTGCTGCTATACGCGGGCATAGTTAAGTTAAATCTGGACTGGTTGAACCTGGAGCCCATGCGCTTATGGATGAACGAGCAAAGTCAACACTCTCACGCATTTTTTCAATGGCTAACACAAGACCCTGGTATCGCTCTTGCCAGTTATGGGGTATTGGTTTTGCATATCGTTGGTGCGCCTTTGCTTCTGTGGCGAAAAACCAGACTGCCTGTTTTCTTAATTTATAGTTTCTTTCATACGATCAATGCATTTGTGTTTGATATCGGCATTTTTCCGTGGATGACGATAGCCGCCACCTTGCTGTTTTTTGATCCAGACTGGCCTAAGCAGTTTTATCGCTGGCTTAATAATCGAGTAAGGAATAGCCGCTTTCGTAGTAGTACAGATGGTGAGAGTGTTGATAGCAAAACAAAGGCGACGTCCAGTCATGCGCAGATCAATATTCAGCCGTTTTATTCTACCCAACCCATCTACAAGCTATTTATTGTGTTTGGAATATCTGCCTGGTTGATATTGCAAGCGACCGTCCCATTGAGGCATTGGTTTCTGCCGGGCAATGTGGCGTGGAATGAGGCTGGTCATCGGTTTAGCTGGCGTATGAAGTTACGCACCAAGCGAGGCACCGCCACGTTTTATGTTGTAGTGAACGGCAAACCTGCCGTGGTGGTTGATCCCAATGAGCATTTAAATCGTAAGCAGGTGAGAAAGATGGTCTGTATTCCAGACTTAATTTGGCAATACGCGCAATTTTTAGAAACTCAATACACGCAATCGGCAGAAGATGACGTCAAAGTCTATGCCGATACGCAGTGCTCACTTAACACACGTGAGCCTGCAAGCTTAATCCATCGGTTGGTTGATTTAACCGCAATTGATAGAACTGAGCCGGTAATGAATTGGGTCACACCGTTGACAAAAGAGCTGCCTGATAAGTTTTTGCCGCTGTAGAGTACAGCGAGTCGTTTTTTTGTCTGTACCGCTTGCTAAGCAGTTTTTATACAGATTAAATCTAACGACAACTATTGTGGTAATTGCAATGTCGTTAAATCCTGCCCAACCACAACATCTCCAGTGAAGCCACCATCACGAACCGCGTTTTCATAGTCTTGCTCGGTTAATGCGCCACCAGGTATTGGATAAGGCCCTTGTGATTTTGCCCCTAGTGGTGGAATCAGGTGGGTGAGCATCAGGTGCTTTGCATTAGTCCGCTTGGCCATAGCACCTAAATCTTCTGCCGTGCTTTGGCGAAAATAAACAGGTGGTGGAAAGCCACTGTTTTTATCTGGCCCCATCGCAGGATGAATGGTTGAATGGACAATGATATCCACACCGTCAGCAAGCTTTTCAACATGGCTTGATGTGCTACTCGGGCGTGGTGGTTTTGGAGAGTCATTGCCTGCGTCACCACCTATCACAACTGAACCTGCCGGTGTGTCTACTCGGTAGGAGGCATGACCAGGGATGTGTCGCGAGCCAATGGCGGTGACTTTGACATCGTCTTTTTCCCAAACAACGGTCGCAGTTTCTGTTGGTGTAAAAGTCATAAGGTTAATAAGATCTGCAGGTCCGCCGGTCAGTCTTTTTTTGTTCTCGACAAGCCGTTGCGCCATTTCGCCAGATTTTATTAATGCATCACCAATGTGCTTTGCGAATTGTTCGCAGCTGAGTGTATGCCCCGCAGGTGATTTTGCATCGGTGCTACAAACCAGATCAACTTTAGGGCCGGCTGAAGCAAAGTGCCATCGTAACTGCATCATATCGGCAAGACCTTCTGTGTGATCAGAATGCATGTGGGTAAAGAAAATGGCTTGCAGTTCAGCGACCGGTGTTCTGGCTTGTGACAAACGCTGCGTGGTACCGCGCCCGGTGTCGAATTGTAAGTTAGTGCCAGCGCAGTTATTGTCGTCTTCACCATATTGAACCAGGGTTCCTGAGCCTGCTTGTCCCTGAAAAACAGGTGGACCACCTTGGGTGCCGGTTAACGTCACTTTAAGACAAGGGGCTGCCACAGCGTTTGTGGTACTGGTTAGAATCAGACCAGCAAGTAACACGGTTATCGATCTATACATTTTATGCATCCTTTAGTGGTGGGCATGGGTGTACGTCTACTTCGACGGCAAATGAAATAACTCAACTCTGCGCTTGGTGTATTTCGTATCTTAAGGTGTTATACACCGTAATACCACCGGCATTTTGCTCAGTTTTAAGCGATATAGCGGCGTTCTGCTATAAGCTATACAAGCACTGGAATACTCTGCTGCTCTCTACGAACTATAAAACCTTTTACGGAGAACCAATATGGATTTAATGAAAATGGGCCAGGATCTGTTGGCTGACAAGATGGGCGGTAAAGCGGGCGGCATGATGGATGCGCTCTCTGGTATGACTGGCGGCAAGCTGGATATGGATTCACTGATGGGAAAACTGAGCGAAGGTGGCCTGGGCGATCAAGTCCAGTCGTGGATGGGTGATGGTGAAAATGAGCCTGTTTCAGCCGACCAACTGAAATCTGCTCTGGGTGAGGAGCAAATGGCAGTTGCATCAGAAAAGATGGGCGTTGATGCTGATTCAGCGGCACAGCAGATGTCAGAAGCCCTGCCAGACCTGGCCGATAAATTCAGTGGTGGTGGTTCAATGCTGGATGCATCAGGCTTAATGGACAAGCTCGGCGGTGCATCAGGCTTAATGGACAAGCTCGGCGGTGCATCAGGTGCAATGGATATGGCAAAAGGTTTGTTTAAAAAGTAAGTCTATGTAACCTGAGTAAAGTCGAAAACCTCATGCAATGCTGCGCGACAAATGATCGTTGTGATTGCATGAGGTTGTTGCGATGGATGTTATCGACACTATGGCAAACAATAATCGTGCACAGCTAACATTCAATGCTGATGCGACCGACCTAAGCCGAGTCGATGTGCAGGCATTTTCTGTTGTCATATTAGCCGCAGGGCTCTCCAGGCGGATGGGCACCGTTAATAAACTGTTGTTGGATGTCGGTGATGAGTCCTTGCTGCGTCATTGTGTTAGCGTTGTAAATGAGCTTAATGCTTGCCAGACAATCGTGGTGCTCGGTCACCAACAAAAAATAATTGAAAGTGAAATTGCTGATCTGGGTGTACAGCTCATTGTTAATGAGAATTTCTCATCTGGACAACAAAGCTCTGTGTTGTGTGGATTAAAAGCGGTCAGTGAAAATAACAAAGCAACGTTAATCTGTCTGTCTGATCAGCCGTTGTTGAATGCTACTCACTTCCACAAGCTCATGTGGGCCTTTGACAACAGGCCAGAAGGGTTACACATTGTCGTGCCAGTGCACGAATCCAAACGTGGTAATCCCGTAGTTATAAGCGAAACGGTACGTCAACAGGTGCTAAAGAGCAGTCATCTGGATTGTCGTCGCTACATTAACGAAAATCCAGACAAGGTTTTTTGGGTCTCCTTGAATGATGCAGCCTACGTAACGGATGTTGATACACCCGAAGAATACGCTGCATTGCAGAACCTGTGGACCTGTTTTTAAGTCAATTAGTATGCCCGACCTACAACAACCATGTTGTCATTATCAGCAAACGGCAGGCATCGCTCCGACAAAGAAAACTCTTTGGCTATTTTTTTATACTGATCTTCTTCTATTAAGGTTGCCGGAATTCGGGCTAATCCTTGATAATCGTCTTTATACATTTTTGCCAGCAACTCTAGATCAGCGACATCGGCAAGATTATCCGCCACGATTGTCTTGGCTCGTTCAAATAAGCTGGTCTGAATAGCGTCCAGCATGTCTGATGCGGAGCTGACAAATTCTTCGACTGATGAGTTTGTTTTTGAGTCACGACCGATATCTCGTCTGACGTGTGTAAGAGTATTTGATTCCATCTCTTTTGCACCGATTTCAACTCTTATAGGTACACCTTTTTTTATCGAATCCCAGATTTTATTGCCAACCGAGTCATCTTTTCTGTTCACCTGAACCCTGATATCTTTCCGCGTCAATCTGTCGCATATAGATTGAACGTACTCGTTAATAGCATCGGCTTGCTCGGGGTTTTTGATAACCGGAATGACAACCACTTGATGGGGGGCAATGGCTGGTGGTAACTGCAAACCATCGTCATCGGCATGAACCATAATCAAGCCACCAATAAGCCTTGTGGATACCCCCCACGAGGTAGTGTGGGCGAATTGTTCTTTGCCAGTTTTATCCTGAAACACGATGTTGGCACTTTTAGAAAAATTGGTTCCCAGGTTATGGCTGGTGCCTGCCTGGAGCGCTTTGCCGTCCTGCATTACCGCCTCTATCGTGTAGGTAGACTCTGCGCCCGGGAATCGTTCGTTGGCTGTTTTTTCGCCGGTTATTACGGGTATGGCTAACACGTTTTCCGCAAATTTTGCGTATACATCAACCATAAGCCTGGCGTCTGCTTCTGATTCTTCTGCTGAGGCGAATGCATTGTGGCCCTCTTGCCACAAAAACTCTGATGTTCGCAAGAAGAGCCGAGTGCGCATTTCCCAACGCATTACATTGCACCACTGGTTAATTTTCATGGGCAAATCGCGGTAGCTGTTTATCCATCTCGACATGGCATCACCTATGACAGTCTCTGATGTTGGCCTTATGACATATGGCTCTTCAAGTTTCCCTGCGGGTACTAATTGTTTGTTCTCGTCCATTTCCAGCTTATGATGAGTAACAACAGCGCATTCTTTTGCGAAGCCGTCAATATGTTCGGCTTCACTGGCTATAAATTTTAGTGGAATCAACAATGGGAAGTAGGCGTTCTCGACGCCATGGGCTTTAATTTTTTTGTCAAAAGTTTGCTGAATATTTTCCCAAATAGCATAGCCGTAAGGCTTAATGATCATGCAGCCTCGCGTCTTTGAATTTTCGGCCAAATCTGCAGCCACGATGACTTTTTGATACCAGGTGGGGAAGTCTTCGCTACGAGTCGGTTGAATCGCAGTTTTAGCCTTTTTACTCATTATTTTGGTTTTTGCAAGGTTGTAAGATCAGATGCCGTAATACTAGTCAATATTCAGACAATTGTCTTGCACAGCAGGCCTACTCGGTAATCAATATATCGCCATAGACCTCTCTGAGTTTGTTTTTCTGCACTTTACCAGTGCCGCCAATGGGTAGCTCATCGATAAACACGATTTTGTCAGGCACTTGCCACTTCGGGACTTTTCCGTCATAAAACGCTAATAGTGCTTCTTCGGTTGTCGTTGCGCCATCTCGCTGCACTGCCAGCACCACTGGTCGTTCGTCCCACTTCTCGTGACGTGCTGCAATGGCTGCTGCATTGGTGATGTCTGGGTGGGAGACAAGAATGTTTTCCAGAGTGACTGTCGATATCCACTCGCCGCCGGACTTAATAATGTCTTTTGAGCGGTCTCGGATAATCAGGTACCCATCAGTATCGATTGATGCAACATCACCGGTATCAAACCAGCCATCTGATGTCACTGTGTCAGATGGCATACCGAAATAGCGCTCGACAATCCAGTGTCCTTTTATTTGTAAGTCTCCTTGTGTTTTTCCATCGTGCGGTAAAATGTCACCGGCTTCATTTATCAGTCGCAAATCAACACCAAAAAGCGGTCGTCCCTGGCCATTTCGTATTGTGGCTTTTTCATCAGCCGTTAAATCACTGTGGTGTTGCAAAAGCTGATTCAATGTGCCAAGTGGTGAGGTCTCAGTCATACCCCATGCATGAATCAGCTCAACATCGTATTCGTCTCGAAATGTGGCGATCATGGATGGTGGCAGTGCTGAGCCGCCGACGATGGTTCGTTGCAAGCTGGCGGCTTTCGAGCCACTGTTTTTCAATGCTGCCAGCAGTCCTAACCAGATCGTAGGAACACCCAGTGAAAGTGTCACAGCTTCGCTATCAATTAACTTAACTAAACTATCGCCATCCATACCGGGACCGGGTAAGACCAGTTTACAACCTACCGCTGCAGCAATGTAGGGTACACCCCAGGCATTGACATGGAACATCGGTACAACCGGTAGCACCGTGTCTTTTGCAGCTATAGCTATGCCGTCGGGTTGATTGCCTGCCAAGGTATGTAAAAGCGTTGAGCGATGTGAGTAAAGCACCCCCTTAGGGTCGCCGGTTGTGCCAGAGGTGTAGCACAGACTGGAGGCGGTGTTTTCATCAACGTGAGTGAATGGATGGTCGGGGTTGCCGGTTGCTATCAGTTCATCATAAAACAGAACACCGTCGAGCATTTGCGCAGCTTCATCGTCGCGCGGTCCCATCACAATAAAATGTTTGACCGAGGATAAATGTGGACGTAATTTTACGACTGCCGGTAAAAACGTCTGATCCAAAAACAAAACTTGATCTTGAGCATCATTGGCAACGAAGATCAGCTGTTCGGACGACAGTCGTGGATTAATGGTGTGGCACACCATACCTTCGCCAGCTACACCAAAATAGATTTCCAGATGACGGCGATTATTCCAGGCAATGGTCGCGCAGCGATCACCATTGTTGACACCCAGCTGACGTAATGCGGATGCAAGTCGTCGAGCATTCAGACCAATAGCGCCCCATGAACTACGATCAATGCCCCCGGCAGTTTCTACAGAGACAATCGGGGTGTTGGTATGGAAGCGTGCGGCGTGTTCAATCAGGCTGCCAACAGTGAGTGGCATTTGCATCATTTGTCCAATCATCGATTTGTCCTACACCGTTAGATCAATCATTGGCCCCGTATTGGGGGCCTGTCCATGACAATAGTTAAGCAAAACTATTGAACGGCAGTCTAGTGCTAAGTAACATAATAAGCGATGCGTAACAGCACCGTACTTTCAAAGAATTTGGCTGGCGCTGGTCGGCGAGATCTTGGTAACATGATGAAAAAAGCGACAGCCAAAAAATCCATGACAAATGACATCAAAACCGCCTTGATAACAGGTGGAAACGGAAATTTAGGCCGCCTGGTTGCAACTCAGTTGCTAGAGCGGGGCGTGAAGGTGGTTAAATTTGACATCCCCGGTACCGAGCCTGCAGAGCTTCATAAAAATGAATCTGTCGTTATTGGCGACATGCGTGATCAAACTGCCTTGCAAGGTTTGCTGCAGGAATATAAACCCGACACTATCTATCATTTAGCATCTTTGCTATCTGGTAGCTCAGCAGCAGATCATCAAGCAGCCTGGGATATAAACGCAACAGGATCGTTTAATTTATTGCAGTTGGCGGTAGAGCATAAAGTCAATCGATTCTTCTTTGCCAGTACGAATGCTTCTTACGGCGGACAAGTATCAGACCCCTTACCAGAATCATTTGAACAATGGCCTGAGAATATATACGGTGCTACCAAAGTAGCGGTCGAAAGATTGGGCGTATTTTACAAGCAGACATACGGGCTGGATTTTCGAATTTTGCGATTCCCGCTAGTGATATCGCCGTTTGCGCCCACTACTGCTGTGACCGCATTTCCGTCACACGCCTTTGGCGCAGCGGTTCGGAGTGAATCATTTACTTTTCCTGTTGATGCCCAGTGCGGAATGTCAACCATTTTTCTGGACGATGTTATCAGTAGTATTGTTGACTACACTTTCGCACCCAAAAACAATCTAAAACGACACGCCTACAATTTGCACGCCTACCACCTTACGACGCAAATGGTGATTGATGAAATACTCAAACGTTATCCTGATTTTGCGTATAACTTTAAAATTAATAATACGGTTAAAACGTTAATTGATAATTGGCCGAATGTCTTGGTTGATAAAAGCGCCAGAGAAGACTGGGGCTGGCAACCCAAATACGATTTTTCACAATCGGCTGTCAGGATGTTTGACATGATTACTTGAAGGGCATTGGTTACGGTTTTTGAGTTTTGAGTTTTGAGTTTTGAGTTTTGAGTTTTGAGTTTTGAGTTTTGAGTTTTGAGTTTAAGTCTAAATTATAGTGTTTTAGTTTTTAGTTTTTAGTTTTTAGTTTTTAGGTTTTGGGTTTTGGGTTACGGGTTAAGTTTTGTGGATAAGTTTCCACTGGAAATTCGCACAACGTACTTAGTAAACGTACCAATAAAATTAGTAAACATGTAACCAGTCAATCAAGCCATACGTACAACAGAGCTTTATCTAAACTATGAATACGTACGGCAGCAGTACCTCTAAACTAATCCGCGAGCCGGCTTACCGTGCTCAATTGTAAAGGCCATGCCATCCAGCAATTGCTCAAGGTCGGGACGTGCCGAAGGGCCATTTGAAATTGCGGCAATTTGTACAGTGCTGTCTGGCCGCAGACAAAACACGCCCGGTTCAGCAAAACGGCGATCTGTCTCATCCGGCGTGAGTGGGTCGCTAACGTACAAACCCAATTTATGCATATCAGCCTCTTTTAATTCACAAGCCATATCGAATGTCCAGCCAAACTCTTCGACGTCGCTTTTGGCTTTTTCGATGGGGTCTCCTGATACAGCCAAAATATCAAAACCGGCATCACGCCATTGACTTTGCATACTCTCTAACTTGTTCAAGTACATCTTGCAGCGACCACAATGTTTTCCACGATACACCACTAGTAAAAGCCATTGACCCTTAGAGCCGTCGAATGTCATGGATGAGCCATCCAAACGTGTTGCACTAAAGCTGGGCAGGGCAGCACCTGCTGTTGGTTTTGGCGTTGTCATAAGGTTCTCATTTTGTTTGACAGTGTTCAGATTATACGGTTTTTACAGCATTTTGTGGTTGGCGCCGCAGAACAAATTATTCCGTGCCACCCATCCGTTTGGTTTTACACAGATAAAGTTTTACTGTTAAAACGGATTAAGTATAGTCGCGCGAGAATTTCGTTTTAATCAAGGGAGTGCGGCGCGTGCTATTTTTTTCTTTCGTATCGAAGCTTAGAGCTTTTTCCAATAGCCATATAAGAAGTAGTGATCTGGTAAGTTACCAGACGGCTGTGGCTGAACTTGATGCAATCATAGCGAGCTCAAATGGTCAAAAAAAACGCGTGTTGAAGAAAGCAGCATCGCAACTTGACAGTGCCTTAAGCAATAAGGCCCGGCGTTTGATAATGAGCTTTCGACTCTTCGTGGTGCAAGGTTCTTCAATAAATTAAGCGGTGCACTGAATGAAATTGAACGTGTCGCCGATTCACGCAATATAAATACAAACTTGCGATCGCAGTTGGATGCAATCAGTGGCGCATTGCTGGATAACGCCAGGTTACTAGCAACGAATCAGATTGCGAAGGCAGAAGCAAACGGTGCAAAAAAACGCTCAATCAAGGCCGCTAACAGAAAGTTGGCTCGCGGTGATAACCATCGCTCGCTGGACTGGTTAAGAACAGCTGCAATTGACTATGGAAATTCATGGAAAATTGTTCGATAAGCGCGGACAAATAAAACGCAAAGAAACCGTCTACACGGCGGTTTGTTTTGTTCGGCCTTGAAAGGGGAGCGTTTTCGTCAATGTATTCCTGATATTTTAATTGCTTACAGGGCCTTGTCTTTTAGAACGCCAGCAATAACCTTAAATGCCTCAATCAACCGGGCATCGTTTTGCGTAAGTGTACTTACACTGGCACGGATAAACTGAGGCGTGTATTTTCTACCCACGGTAAATTTTTCGGCAGTGGAAACAAGTACGTTGTGCTGTTTGAGCTCTGATTCGATTTCTGAAGCCCGCCAGGGCTCTGGAACATCTATCCAAAAATGCGGACTTACCGGATGTGTGTAGTAGTCCAGCCCGGCAAGTAATGGCTCTACTATACTTATTCTTCGTCGCATTTCATGTAATTGATTTTTTATTATGTGTGCGGCTTTGCCGGAGTTTATCCAGCTAGCTGCAAGCTCTTGTGTAAGTGGTGTTGCCATCCAGCAAGTGGACCTCAGGCTATTGGAGAGGCGAGTTTGAAGTTGCGGTGGCGCATATAAGTAACCAACTCTTAGCCCAGATGAGAGTGCTTTGCCGGTGCTGCTAATCATGACTGTGTTGTTTTGCGAGTATTCTATAAGTGGTTTGCTGTTGCTATTTGTTGACACGACATGCGAGACGTCGTCCATTACCAGCAGATTATGTTTTTTACATAAATCGGATACTTGCTGTCTGCGTTTATTTGGCATATCTGCATTGGTTGGATTCTGCACTGAAGGCATGCAATACAAGCCTGCAATTTTGTGTGTATTACACACGTCATCTAATGATTCAGGTATAAGACCCTCACGATCCATTGCTACAGGTACCAGCTTTATTCCAAGCATTTTTGAAAGTGAAATTAGTCCCGGATAAGTAAGCTGTTCTGTTGCTATGGTGTCTCCGCTTTTAAATAATCCCAGCAATGCACAAAGTAATCCGTGCTGACCACCATTGGTGCATATAACGTTCTGCCAGTCTGGCTTAAAAACATCAGTTTCCAGCCAACTAGCACCAGCTCGACGATGTTTTTCCGCACCCTTGTCTGGAGCATAACGGTCTATGTTCGCCAATGTTTCCATGTTACCTGCAATATCTAAAAGAGCGGTTGCGGCAATTTGTTGTTCAGCTTTTGGTATGTTGATGTTTCTACTAATGTCGAAGTAATCGATCGTATCTTCTGCAACGTGTTTAAAATGTATGTCCGTCTTGGCTATTTGCTCTTTAGTAGTGACGTAAGTTCCTGCACCCACGCGAGCCACGACGATTCCTAATTTTTCGAGTTCGTTATAAGCTTTGCCGACAGTTCCGGTAGTCACATTTAACGCATCTGCCAATACTCTGTGTGGTGGCAACTTACCGTCGGTGTTGTCGAACCGGTGTTCGCTAATTGCTTGAACCAATCCATCCGCCAATAACTTGTAACGTTTCCCATCACGACTTTGTATTGCATTTTGCAGCATTGATACCGTATCAATATTCTCTTTGACACTCATTTGTAATCCTGATTAGATATTGATTCCCTTTAAAAAGGGTTCAATGTTCAGTATAGATTGATTTGGCAATAACATCAGTGATATTAAAAAAATGATACCCAGTCAATGTCTCGATTTAAGACAATACAAGGAATGATGCAGATACCGGTGTTATTGATAACCAGTACATTGTTTTCGATTGTGTGTATTAGTTGGGGCACCACATGGTTGTCGATAAAGATCGCTGTTGAATCTACACCGCCAATGACGGCTGCGGGTTTGCGATTTCTGATCGCGTTCCCGTTGTTTTTGCTGTTTGCCAAGATAGGTAACGTGCCGGTGTTTCTTCCCAAAGAGCATCGTCGCTTCTTAATATTTATTACTCTGATGTATTTCTCGGCGCCGTATTTCCTGATTAATTATGGCGAGTTATCTGTTTCGTCGGGCCTTACCGCCTTGCTGTTCAGCAGCATGCCGGTTTTTATTCTGATATTTTCCAACATTATTTTAAAAGAGAAAATCTACTTATCCCAATACATTGGAATTGCGATTGGCTTTTTCAGTTTAACCATGATTGTTAATGCTCAAGGACTGCTGTTAAGCTTTTCGGATCTTTTAGGTGTCTTGGCCATACTCGCAGCAGCGATAATGCATGCGTTTTGTTATGTCATTACCAAAGAACGTGGCAAGAATATAAGCATTATTACTTATAATACTTTGCCTATTGGTATCGCCGGCCTCTTACTGACAACCACTGGTTTAGTTTTTGAATCGCCACAATTTGCGGCTATAACTGCTCGGTCATGGATGGCTTTAGTTTACTTAGGTATTGTCGCATCAGTGGGCGGTTTTATAGCCTATTTCTATTTACTTAAACGGCTAAGCCCGGTTGTTTTATCGTTTGTTTTTATCATCTTTCCCGTATTCGCTATCATTATTGGCGCGTGGTATGAAGGTGGGTCCGTATCAAAAACCACCGTTCTATACATCATCTTATTGCTCGTCGGGTTCTCCATCACCAAAATCCCTCCAGAATCCGTCATCGCTAACGGCACTAAATTGAGCAGGGTGGGAAAATGAGTAGATCTGGATTGGATTTTAGCGCTCTGGTAGATCGTCAAAATCTGCAAACGGTTTTTACGCATGCAAGTGAACGCTATCCTGAGGAAGCCTGCGGTTTTATATTCTCGGATGGCACTGTCCATGCCGGAACTAATATCCAGTCTGGGCTACATCGTTCCGATCCGGCGCGTTATACGCGCGATGCACATACCGCCTTCACTTTTTCAGTTGCGGATATGTACCTCATGGCTACGTCTTTTGACTCCGGCAACCCCGTGACTATTATTTATCATTCTCATCCGGATGTGGGAGCCTATTTTAGTAGCGAAGACACCGACAAGGCCTTGTTTATGGGCCAACCGATACACCCTGTAATGCACCTGGTGGTCGACGTTCGTAAGGGATTAGCTAAAGGTGCATTGTTGTTTCGATGGAACGAGTATCAATTTGAACAATGTCAGTCGTACTTTAATTCTGACGTCAACGATAACGGTCCAATAAAAAAAGAGAGTTCGTATGAGTACGTTTAAATTACCCAATTTACTGGTCGATGTAGCTGGGCTGCCTAATGCCAACTTGGTGTCGGCCACCTCAACGACAGCTACTTTAAGTGAACATGTTCTGGGGTTATGTGCTAATCACCCCGAGCTAGGGCCGCATTTACTGTACGAAAATGGCAATATTAAAGAGCACTTTCTATTCACTGCCAATGGAGAGCTGCTGGATTCTCAGACGTCACTTGACTCAGGGTCAGATATCGAAATTTTACTGGCAGCTTCGGGAGGTATCGACAGCGAGGCTTTAAGTAACGAAGAGGTACAACGCTATGTCCGTCATATCACGCTTCCAGAAGTCGGGCGGGCAGGACAGGCAAAACTCAAGCAGGCAAAAGTATTGGTGGTTGGGACCGGAGGGCTCGGGTCACCGGTGTCACTGTATCTGGCAGCAGCAGGAATTGGCACTCTTGGACTTATAGATGCAGATGTAGTGGAACAGAGTAACTTGCAACGACAAGTAGTACATGGCACCTCTACTGTTGGTATGAAGAAAGTGCTATCCGCAAAGAAGCGATTAGCAGAAATAAATCCTCATATTTCTATCCAGACTCACGATGAGTGGCTTGATGAAAAAAATGCTGTGGCCTTGTTCGAGCAATACGATGTGGTTGTCGACGGTACGGATAACTTTGCGACTCGCTATTTGTCAAATGATGCAAGTGCGCTGACTAAAACGCCATTAGTGTTTGGCTCTGTTTCTCGTTTCACGGGTGAAGTCAGTGTATTTAATCATGAAGCCGGACCTTGTTATCAATGCTTGTATCCATGCAGTCCACCTGCAGAGCTTGCCCCTAGCTGTAGTGCCGGTGGTGTACTGGGCTTTGTGCCCGGTACCGTTGGGCTAATTCAGGCAACTGAGGCAGTAAAATTGATTCTTGGAATTGGAAAGCCACTGAGCGGTCGACTTTTACGCATCAATTCTCTGGATATGCAGTTCAGTGAAATAAGGTTTAGCAAGCGAAGCAACTGCGAAACCTGTGGTGATGCGATTGCTGATGCCAGTGCTGATGCCAGTGCCGATGCAAGGCATCAGGGGAAAACTGATCGCTTAAATATCAGTGCTGATGGTGGCCAGAGTCTACCAAGTGATAGCTATATTGAACCGCAGGATTTGTACTCAAAACTACGTAACGATGTCGACGATATTGTGCTACTTGATGTTCGAGAATCTAACGAACTGGAAGTGTGCCGCTTACCGGATACTGTGCATCTACCGCTTGCATCCCTGCCTAAGAATTTAGCGCTACTAGATGCAAGCAGAACGCATTGTGTTGTTTGCTACGGTGGGGTCAGGGCAGAAAAAGCCAGCCGCATTATGATGGACGCGGGGTTCACTGATGTTCGCGTACTAAAAGATGGTATGAAAGGATGGGTACGTGATGTTGAACCCGGCATGCCAATATATTAGTCAATGTTAGAAATATAAATTGATGATTCACCAGTCTATATTGCAGGCAATCGGCGCGACACCCATAGTGCGTTTACCAGCACTGTCATCCGAGTTAAATGTCAACGTTTTCGCCAAGCTAGAGTCTCTAAATCCGGGCGGTAGTCATAAAGTTCGTATCGCCTATGCGATGGTGCAAAACGCAGAAATGCAGGGGGTTCTCACCAGGGGAAGTGGGCAAACTGTTATTGAACCCAGTGGCGGCAACACGGGTATCGGTTTGGCAATGGTATGTAACAACTTGGGATACAACTTAATACTGGTTATTCCTGACAATTACAGCATCCAAAAACAACAGTTACTCAGACTCTATGGGGCGACCGTCGTACAATCAGATAGCAGCAGAGGGAACAATTCGCATGGTGAAAAAGCCATGGAGTTGCAGTTGAAAAATCCTGAGTACGTCATGCTTAATCAACAGCGCAATACTGCTAACCCCGAAATACATCGAAACACAACTGCGCAAGAGATCGTGTCGGATTTTTGTGATGCTGACATCGATTGCTTTGTGAGTGGTATAGGTACTGGTGGGCATATAACAGGTATTGGAGAGGTGCTAAGGCAGCACTGGTCTCACGTAAAAATAATCGGTGTTGAACCGAGTCAATGCAGTCTGAAAAATAATATACATGCTCCGCATAAAATTCAAGGCTTATCGATTGGTCTAGTACCTCCTATATTGAATCTGGATATAGTTGATGAGATGGTTGGTGTGAATTATGAAGACTGTGTTCGAATGGCCTCAACCACACTCAAAACTGATTCCATCAGCGTTGGGTTATCATCTGCTGCGAATTTAGTAGCAGTTAAGCGTATTGCAGCAACCTTAAGTACCGGTTCCAATATTCTTACTATGGTCTACGATGGCATCGAGTCATACGTTCCGGAAATAACTCAGCTGGGGGCAGAGCTGTATGAACACCCATGCACAGCATAAAGCTCTAGCCGACAGAGTCAGCGATGTGTTGTTATCAGCTTTATCCACCGATGAAGCAGTTGAAATAATGGATGATTACTCAACGTTGCTGGAAAAAGCGACTTTTGCGCTAATGCTGGACCTGGATGCGTATGTAGACCGAGACCCTGCATCAACTAATCAAGAGCATGCCATAATAAAATGCAGCACGTCGTTTCTTGCGGTTATTTGTTATCGACTTTCGCATTACGCTTTGCAGCTATCGTCTGATAAAGGTGGTCTGTGGGAGTTGTTGCCACAAAGGCTATGCGCTCATTCGAAGATGCATTCTGGTATCGAAATTCATCCATCGGCAAAGATAGGTAAGCGGTTTGTTATTGACCATGGTTGTGGAACGGTAATTGGTGAAACTGCTGTGATTGGTAACGATTGCTACATTTTATCCAAAGTTATTCTGGGTGCAAGAGGCATTTCCAGAAACAGCGCGGGTAAGCGACATCCGACCATTGGTCATGGTGTTGAAATTGGTTGTGGTGCTCGCATACTAGGCCCGATTACTATCGGTGATAACGTATTCATTGCGCCTTCATGTGTTGTAACTGACAATATTCCCAATAAAGGTCGAGTGACTGTTGTAAATCAACTTCAAGTATGCAGAACAAGTAACCAATCACGGCATATTAATATTACTGCTTACGCAAAAAATAGTTCCCTGTTCCTGGTAGGCGAGCTTGAACAGTTTATATCGGTCGAGCTGATCAATGAAAACTACGAACCCTATTTGAACTTAAAGCTGCAAACCAATCGTTCTCAAAACAATCAGGTTGAATACTTGATTGTCTGCGATGAACTGGCTGTCACCGAATCAAGCTTGCCTGAATCATTCCCAACTGAATCGACCCTGTCTGCATCAAGTAAAAATGAATCCAGCAAGTCGATTCATTTATTAGTTAAGTATCAGCAGCAGGAAATTGTTTTGATTAATCCCGACGGTCTCCTAACTACCGCAAATCGAATAATTGACATGTACAAAACGAAAAACGAAATCAATCCAGTAAGAGTGGAGGTTGCGTGAAATCGATCGGTCTATACGACATGAAACCTTATGCCAAACAGTTTTCAGGCAATGTTATTTCAACCGAAGAACAACGCTTTGCCGTGGATGCCACGATTTTCTACCCCACAGGGGGTGGTCAACCCGGGGACTCTGGTTATGTGCTGGCGGATGGCGGACTACGTTGTAAAGTGATTGATACTGTAAGAGACAAAGAGAACCCTGACCTTATTTGGCATGTCACAGAGGAACCCATTGAAGGGCTGACAGATGGTGCTCGAGTCGAGGGGCATATCAATTGGGAATCACGTTACGGCTACATGCGCATGCATACGTGTTTACATTTACTTTGCTCCATTATTGACGCTCCCGTTACTGGTTGTAGTATTTCTGCGGATAAAGGCCGTCTTGACTTTGATATTCCAGTGTCAGATTGGCATAAGGATGATATTTCTGAATCTCTTAATGATTTAATCAAAGGCGATTTTCCAGTCACTAGCTATTGGCGTGCTGCAGATGACCCAAGCATAGTTAATCTGGTCAGAACACGAAGTGCGCCGCCGTCGTTTGACAATAAAATCAGGATAGTAGAAATAAAGTCAGTAGACGTGCAGCCTTGCGGCGGCACCCATGTGGCCAGTACTGCTGAAATTGGGCCAGTTGTGTGCAATAAAATATCGAAAAAGAGTGCCCAAAACAGACGTTTTTCAATCGCGTTTGATAGTGAATGAATTTAGTCCTCACCAGTTGCTGCTGGTGTGTTGCCGGTTAGCGCATATAATTGTCGAAGTTGCTGTTTCAATTCACTCGTTTCAGCCTCAAGCGTCTTGACTTGTGTGCTTAATCTCGCGATATGCTGTTCGATATTGACGTGTACCTTGTGGGTAGCGCCCGTAGTCCTGGTCGAGTCAATCGGGTGTGAGTCAATCGGGTGTGAGTCAATCGGGTGTGAGTCAATCCCAGCTGACTCAACCGTCATTGATTCGGTGTGTGCGGATTGTTCTTTTGCTACTGGTGCGCCGTTTGCTATTGAGGCACTAGCACCAGCTTGGGTTGAAGTTGCGCTAAACAGGTGAGTAAAGCGTTCACCACGTTGTCCAGCTTGCTGCGGTAGACGCACCACATAGGGTATCTCCCGGGTACACAATCGATCAACTGTATGTTCAAGATCTTCTTTGTCTGTAAAGTCACACATTCGCTGTGTACGAGTATTTAGTTCACTTAGGGATTGTGGGCCTCGTAACATCATGACGCACAGCAGTGCTTGTTGTTTTCTACCCAGTTCCAAACGATTCATAAATTGCTGGGTGAATTTGTCTGATCGAGAGCTGCGTTCCTTGCGTACAAAATGTCTGGTATCGAGCTCTTGCAAAACACGGGCGACTTCACCTTGAGTTAGATTGGTGATTGGGTCTCGGCTTGATTTTTGGTTGCAGGCAGTAATGACACTATTAAGCGTTAATGGATATTGGTCTGGTGTGGTGAGCTGCTTCTCCATGAGCACACCAAGCACTCTTAGTTCTGTGCCCAGCAGCTGGGGTGCTGGTTGTTTGACTAGTTCTTCGCTGTTGTGCATCGAGATTCTCCGTGATGGCCCGTTGGCGTGCTGTCCAGGGATTATAGAGTCTGAGCTTGCCTCAGTCTGTTGGGCTTGAGTGTAGCACCACTGATCTTGGACAAGTTTTCACTAAATGCGCTAGGCTTGTTGCAGGCTTTTATTAACTACTAATGTCGATTGTCTGAAAGCACCCAACTCGAACAGGCTATAGCGCACTTGCCAATTGCACAAGTTGTAGATTCTGTGCGCAGGGCAATGCTCAAAGGCAATGTGTTGCTTCAGGCAGAGCCCGGTGCAGGTAAAAGTACTGGCCTACCGTTGGCTTTGCTCTGCCAAGCCGCACCTCAATCTCGAATAATTATGCTGGAACCTCGTCGCCTGGCTGCAATTGGGGTCGCTGAACGGCTCGCCTCTCAAGTGCAGGAACCATTGGGTCAACGAGTCGGTTTGCGCATGCGGGGTAAAACACGCGTGTCTGCTAATACCTGTATTGAGGTTGTCACCGAAGGCGTCTTGACGCGAATGCTACAAACAGACCCATCACTCGATGGTGTAAGCGTGGTGATTTTTGATGAGTTTCATGAGCGCAGTTTGCACGCTGACTTAGGCTTAGCTTTATGTCTGGAAGTACAACAATCTATTCGTGCTGACCTACGGCTATTGCTGATGTCAGCGACACTCGACGCAGAGCGTTTAGCACAGCATTTGTTTGTCACCGACCGCACAGAAGACAGTGGTGACCTAAGTAACACACAATTAGAGCAGATCAGCTGCACTGGTCGTCAGCATCCGGTAGCAATACAGTGGCTGGGTCGTAACAGCGATCCATTAGCGCAACGTGTTAGCAAAGCGACTCTTATGGCATTAGAAAATGATCCGGGTGATTTGCTTGTGTTTCTGCCAGGTATCGCTGAAATTGAGAAAACTGCCAGAATATTAGAACAACGATTGCCTGCAAACACCACGTTGTTTCGATTGCACGGGGGTGCCAGTAAAGAGACCCAACGTGCCGCCACCGCTAAGTCGACTGACTCAAAACGGCGCATTATTCTCAGTACCAGTATTGCAGAAACTTCGATTACCATCGATGGTGTCAACGTCGTTATTGATTCGGGTCTGGAACGGCGTGGGGTTTTAGACAACAGCACTGGTGCGAATCGACTAGAGACAGTATCGGCCAGTCAAGCCAGTGCAACGCAACGTGCTGGTCGTGCAGGTCGCACATCAGCTGGTGTGTGCTACCGACTTTGGTCCGAGGCTGATCATGGGCGCCGAGAAGCAAACTGGCAAGCCGAAATTTTACGAGCCGACTTAGCGCCTTTAGTTGTGGAAGTCGCGCAATGGGGTGCATCAGACGTAAATGATCTACCGTGGCTTGAATCACCCCCGGCAGCCAATATCGCTCGCGCTCAGAGCTTACTTACAAAGTTGGGCGCTTGGTCAGATAATAAACTGACTGAACACGGCAAGCGTATTGCTCGTTTGCCAGTGCATCCGCGGCTTGGGCACATGATGTTATGGGCAGCCGAGCGAGGTGCGGCTGAGCAGGGCAGCCAATTAGCTGCTTTGTTAGAGGATTCAAATATAAGAACCAGCCGGACCGATGTTGAATCCATTTTGGCAGGCTCTGTAAGCGCTGCGCAAAAAACGCGAGCTGTACAACTACTAAAACTACTGGAGCAACAAACTCGTGACTATCCTCCACCGCCGTTGGCTGTGTTGGTGGCAGTGGCATTTGCAGATTGGATAGCGCAAAAACGTGCAAGTGCTGATGGGCGATTTGCACTGAGTTGTGGAGCTGGTGCATTTTTACACACCGACGATTCGTTAGCGCATATGCCGTGGTTAGCAGTGGCCAATCTTGGCGGTGCAGCAACTGAAGCTCGTGTATTTTTAGCCTGCTCACTTTCGATCAACGAACTGGAATCATGGCTGCCAGAATTGTTCGAAAATAGAAAAGAGCTTGGATGGGACGACGGTGCAGGGCGGGTTGCCGCCAAGCTACAAAAATGTATAGGAACATTGATTGTGGAGTCCTCAGTCATCACTAACATTAGTGATGAAGAAAAGGCAAGCGGGCTACTCGATGGTATCCGTCAGCGTGGCATTGATTGCTTGCCGTGGACAGATGAATGTCGTACTTGGCAAGCCCGAGTGCAATTGATGGGCACACTTCCCCAATCTCTCAAACAAACACAATGGCCTTTAGTCGACGATGACACACTTTCTTCAGAATTAGAAACTTGGTTACTTGTCTGGTTAAACGGTAAGCACACGTTAAAAGCGTTGAGTCGGCTAGATTTGATGTCGTGCTTAAACAGCATGCTGGATTACCAACAACGGCAATTGTTAGATGCTTTGCTGCCGAGTCACTTTAAAGTACCAAGTGGATCGCGCATACGCCTCCGGTACGCAAACGAGGTCGAACCGGTTTTGGCAGTGAAATTACAAGAAATGTTTGGATGTGTTGAAAACCCGAGCATCGGTCGTGGCCATGTGCCGTTAAAAGTTGAGCTGCTCTCTCCAGCCAGGCGACCAGTACAAGTGACCACCGACCTGGCTAATTTCTGGACCAATAGCTACCCTGCAGTTAAAAAAGACATGGCTGGCCGTTATCCAAAACACGACTGGCCGGACGATCCGCTAAACGCCAAACCCACCCCCTACGCAAACCCCCGCAAACAACGCTGAGCATTAAAGGGGACGGAGGGATTTAATTTTGTCCACATTTGCTATGTGGACAAAATTAAATCCCTCCGTCCCCTTTAATGCTCGCTGTGTGGCGATGTTCGGGTGAGCGCTGGTGTCTGAATGGCTTTATAATTGAACATTGAAGCCGCGGTTTTAGACGTGTGCTGGCAGCTTTTGTTCATCTTGAGTAAGCAAATTCATGAACCAAGAATACCCATCATTGTTTCAGCCACTTGATCTTGGCTTTACCAGCTTGAAGAATCGTATTTTGATGGGCTCTATGCACACAGGTCTGGAAGACAAGCGGTCCGACTATCCAAAGTTGGCAGCCTATTTTGCTGAACGCGCTGCTGGTGGTGCAGCGTTGATGGTTACTGGTGGCATTGCGCCAAATATACGTGGTTGGTTGGCTCCGTTATCGGGTACATTAAATTCCCGCTGGCAAGTTGGGCGTCACAAGCTGGTGACTGAAGCTGTACATGCTGAGGGTGGCAAGATCGCCATGCAAATATTGCATGCAGGCCGTTACGGGTATCATCCATTAGTGGTTTCATCGAGCGATAAAAAATCGCCCATCTCGCCTTTTAAACCAAAAGCGTTGAGCAGTGCCGGCATCGAATCGCAAATCAAAGCTTTCGCTCGGTGTGCCGTGCGCGCCAGAGATGCTGGTTATGATGGTGTCGAAATTATGGGTTCTGAAGGGTACCTCATCAATCAATTTTTATCGGCGCGTGTCAATACCCGCAATGATCAATGGGGTGGTGATGCAGCCAGAAGACTGCGCTTGGCTGAAGCAATAGTGGGTCGAGTACGTGAAGCTGTTGGGCCAGATTTCATTGTTATCTATCGGTTGTCTATGTTGGAATTAGTTGAACAGGGCAGTGACTGGAACGAGATTGTCGCGCAGGCTAAAGCCGTAGAAGCTGCTGGTGCAACACTGATCACCACGGGAATCGGCTGGCACGAAGCACGGATTCCAACCATTGCCGCCATGGTGCCGCGAGGCGCGTTTGCAACGGTTACCGGCAAGCTTAAATCCGAAGTCAATGTTCCTTTGGTGGCCACCAATCGCATTAATACGGTTGAAGTGGCTGAGTGTATAGTCGCAGGTGGTGATGCCGATATGGTTTCAATGGCAAGACCATTTCTGGCTGATGCAGAATTTCCCATTAAGGCTATGCAAGGACGCAGCGATGAAATCAATGTGTGCATTGCTTGCAATCAGGCTTGTCTCGACCATGTATTTGAGAAAAAAACAGCCAGTTGTCTCGTTAATCCTCGCGCCTGCCATGAAACAGAATTAGTCATTAAGCCTGCCACGACAAAGAAAAACGTGTGTGTTATCGGTGCAGGTCCTGCCGGCATGGCGGCCGCAACCACAGCAGCAGAGCGTGGTCATACAGTCACGCTGATTGATTCGGCTAACGAAATTGGTGGGCAGTTTAATATGGCCAGGCAAGTGCCCGGCAAGGAAGAGTTTAATGAAACGCTACGCTATTTTAGAAAACGCATTGAGTTGACCGGAGTCAAGTTAGAGCTCAATCGCCGAATCGAAAACGGCGAACAACTAGCTGAATATGATGACGTTATATTAGCCACTGGCGTTACACCTCGCACACCAGGTATATCCGGAATCGAACATAATAAAGTATTGTCCTATGTGGATGTGTTGCGTGGCCAGGCTAACGTTGGTGCACGTGTCGCTATAATAGGCGCTGGTGGAATAGGTTTTGACATTGCAGAATTTCTAACACATGACGGAGGAGATTCCAGTTTGAATCCGGAAGCTTTCATGCAAGAGTGGGGCATAGATGCAAGCTATGAATGTGCTGGTGGTGTCACCAACTTTAGCCCAAAGCACAGTGCCGCAAGGGATGTGACTTTGCTGCAAAGAAAAAACACGAAAGTGGGAAAGAACCTTGGCAAGTCTACAGGCTGGATACACAGACGGGCATTGGCGATGCGCGATGTGACTATGCTCGGTGGTTGCGAATACGAAAAAATTGATGATGCTGGATTGCATATAAAAATCGATGGACAAGCACAAGTACTTGAGGTCGACCATGTGATTATTTGTGCCGGGCAATTACCGCTGCGTGAATTACAAGAACCTCTGACGCAGCAAGGCAAGCGTGTCCATTTAATAGGCGGCGCTGATGTAGCGGCAGAACTTGATGCCAAGCGCGCCATTAACCAGGGTACTCGGCTGGCAGCCAGTTTGTAACATGCATGGATGCCTTGTCGGGATAGGCAGGCTCAGCTCAAGTGGACTTAGCTGAGTAGACTTGACCCAAGTAGACTAATGCAATCGGCTTAACCGCTGTTTCATTGCGTTGTTTATCGAATCCACTAAGTATGCGGGAATGTTTACAGACAATTGATTATCCAGTTCGTCTATTGTGCTGGCTATAGCAACGGGAGCTTGTTCAGTAATTGTGTCAAACAGATCGGTAATTACTTTACGCGATAACCCTGCTTGTATACCGGTATCCAGGAAATGCCGACCTTGTATTTTAGCTACGTTGTACTGATTAGATTTGCCTACGCGCATGGCAAGTTTAAAATCTTTGTGTGGTAGCCGTTTTTTATCTACTGAGTCCTGAAGTGTGAGTACATCGTACAGTGGTGTCATCCGAAATCGTCCCCGGCTGGACAAGGCCAGTGAAAAGTTTTTAGCATGTCCATCAGTTGCACCTATTAGCCAGAATAGTATATTGGCTTTAAAAAAATCCAGACGATCTTCAAGCGGGGTGTCGCTGCCGCGAAGAACGTTCATGATGTCGATTATGCCGGGGCCACCTTCGCTTTGGTATTTTCCAGTCGGTGCTACAGATAACGCCTGACAACAATCCTCTTGCGGTAGTCTGATCAGCCTGCCATCGTTAGTCCAACGCCTGTCAAAGCGCTCCACTACCAAGGCTTTAACCTGGCCAAAGGTGGCAATGTCTGTATTGGCTGTTTTCAGGCCAAAGTTTCTCAGTAATTTCAAACAAAAGTATTCGTTTTCAACGCTGTCAGACAGGTCGATGCCGCTGTGCATTTTGCCAATTTGTGGTTTTATTATGTGAGATGTGGGTGTTGTACCACTCGGCTGTACCCACTTGCTATTGTGTCGTAACAATGCGGTTTTCTCTTGTGCGCCGGCGATAGAAATGCGAAAGCTGTTCTCTCCCCTAAGACCAAGTGGTGTCAAGTCCAGATCACCCAGCAGAGTTTCAATATTTTTATCGCTCAGAACTTCACCTGTTAGCTCATCGCTTGCCTGTGGTACTTCGTCTTCGGCCAAAAACTGCAATGCACCAATACAGTCCCTACCGATTTCCGAAAGTAGGCTGAAGGCATCGGTACCCTGAGCACCTACTCGTTCTGCAACGCGTCGACGTATGGGGTCGTAGTCAGGTAATAAGTTTTCAAACACAGCCATGACTTGTGAACCGCTAAACTGATCTTCTCGCAGCGGTAGTGAGATAGATACCGGTACTGCGTGCTCCCATTCAATCCAATTTTTATCATATTGGAATCGCACAGCACCGGATTTTTCTCGTCTGAGTTGCCCGAGCAGGCGCGCGTTTAGAAATACATTGAGAGGAGCGTAGCTGCGATTTCTACCCACTAGAGTGTATCCTCCAAGAAGTCGGTGGTGCCGGTACTGCGATCGGTTATCGCTATTTCCAGATGTAACGCGGCGCACAAATCGAAAATCGTTTCCAGGCGGGTGCCAGGTGAGCCATTTTCTATTTTCGATATGGTTTCTTGCCAAACACCGCTTTTTGTTGCTAGCGCTTGCTGGCTAAGTTTCTGCTTCTTACGAGCAAGGCGTAATGCGTTTCCGACATCGTTTGGTGTTCTCGCCAGCTGGTTCATGCTGATTTACCTGCCTTTTTCTATGGTCTACACGTCATAATATCATATTATGATTAATAGGCCATAATAACTATTTATGATGTTAGTGTCATAATGCAAGAATATGACCGATAAACCATATTTAAGCGGGTTGCGGTGGTTTTTATTGACTGATGCACAAGCCTGCAACCTGGGCTTTTGCTAATGACGAATTACTGGCAAGTGAGTGCGCTTATTGCATATCAAATACGAATTGCGAAACTAATTCGAATGCGCGAATTGAATAATCTTGCGTGTTAAAAGGAGATTTACTTGAACCAGCTGCACACTCAAAACCTCGTTGCTGTAGTCCTCGATGATGACGAAGACACGCGATTTGCGATTAGTCGAATATTAGGTAAATGTGACTGTGATGTATTGGAAGCATCATCCGTTGACGCTGCAATGGCGTTAATGTCCGAAAACAATGTTGATATAGTATTCAGTGACATGCGTATACCGGGCGAAGCAGGTGGTGAGAAGCTGTTAAGCGTAGTATTAAAAGAACACCCTGCAGTGGATGTTGTGTTGATGTCGTGCGCAATGGATGAAGATGCGCGTAACCGATACATGAAAGCCGGTGCGCTGGATTGTCTGCAGAAGCCATTCTACAAGGATACTTGCATGGAAATTCTGAATCGACTGACTATACCGCTTAGGAAATCTGCTTAAGAAACTTGCTGAAGAAACATATTTAAGTGCAGGCCATTTTGTAATCAGCCGCAATTTTTTGATCAAGTAAGAAAGTACTGCATAGCCATCGATTCTGATGATTAATCTCACCTCAGCTCAGCTCAGTGATTTCAAGTTTACTGGTATATCTCAGCTCTGCTGACTAATCGTAATGGTGAACTCGCTACCAACGCCGGGTTCGCTGTTAACTGAAAGCGTCCAGTTATGTTTCTCGCATACGGTCGCACATATAGATAACCCAATACCATTGCCTTTGTAATGCTTACTAGTGTGCAGTCTGCTGAAAGGCTCAAACGCGCGAGAGGCTAGCTTTTGATCAAAGCCAATACCATTGTCCTTTATGGTAATGGTGGTATTGCCATCGTTTTGCTGTGCCGACACCTGTACAACAGGCTCTCTTTTGTCGTCTCTGTATTTAATACTATTGCTTATCAGGTTACTGAACAGCTGTCTAACAAGTGATAAGTCTCCCTGTACAGTTGGCAGTTCAGATACGATGAATTTGGTATTGGACTCTGAAATACGTATATCCAATTCGGATCTGACGTCAAGCAACACACTTTCCAGGTCGACTTCGCTCATTGACAGTTGGCCTTTGGCCGCAGATGAAAATGCTAAGAGATCTGTAATTAAGGTGCTCATACGTTTCGCCGAATTGACGATAACGCTCAGGTGATACTCTCCATCTTTGGATATGATCTCACTTAAATCTTCTTCAAGAAAGCTGCTGAATTGTTGAATTTTTAGCAATGGCTCTTGCAGGTCGTGCGATGCCATAATCGCAAACTGATTAAGGCTCTGATTAATCAGCGCTAATTGTCTGTTTTGTTCTTCGACTTCCTTCATGGCCTGGTTTCGTTCAGACACATCAGCGAGCACAATCATTCGCACACCCTGCATCGAACCAATGTGTTTGATGCTGCTGTTTAACTCCACTTCAAGAGTGTCGCCGTTTTCGAAGCGTAAACTCAGTGGCAGATGTTTCGCATCGCCTTTCAGCAGGGCGTTACTGAGCTTTTGTTTGTTTTCATCAATGAAAAGACGCTGACAGTTCTGTCCTGGTATTTTTAATGGGTCAATACCAACTTTCGTTGACAGTAGATCACTGGTTGATAAAATAAGACCGTCTTTATTACACAGCATCATCATGGCTGGCACTGTTCGAAACAACGACTGGTAGTATTCGTTTTGATGAGATAAAAACTCCAGTTGTTCCTCATTGCCAACGATAATACCTATCCAGTTTGCGATCAGAGAAACAAGTCTTTTTTCATGAAAAGTGAATGTTCGCCTTCGTGGCTTAGTAGAGAAAAAGCTGAGCGTGCCAAACGGACCGTTAGCTGATAGTACTTGAGTACCGATATACGACAGTACACTTGGTACTGCGCCTATGCTTGTAATATCCTGTCGTTCAGTCGCAAGGTTTTGAACAGCGATAACATCGTCTGTGTTAAGGATGTCGTCGTGCAGTGAACCAACTAAAGTCACGGTATTTTGCTGTTGTAGCATGTCTGCGTGTTTTCCCACGGTACAGACCAAATCAAGATGGTCGCCCATTGAAGAACCAACAATGCCTGTTTGCATGCGCAGATAGTGTAAGCAGATCATGAGCATACGATTAAACTTTTCGTGTTGCTCAATGTCTTTGTCAGTAATGATGGACAGTAATTCGTCCATCGCATTTCGAAACAGAAGCTCTTCTTCGCTTTCTAACCCTTTTATTTGTATTTCAGATACAGTCTGGCCGTCCTGGGTTATCGCGTGCACACTTGCTAACTCTGTATGCTCGCACCCATCCTCACTTTTCCAGGACAGGGTGTCGGTTTGTATTTCGCCAGGTATCAGTTGCAACTCGTTGAGATGCTGCAGTTGCATACCATCGATTTTGCTTAACTCCTGAATATGTTTACCAATAATCTCATCAGGTGCTTTATTGCATTTGCGCGAGAAGCTGCCATTGCAATAGTTGATGATGCCATCAGTAGCGTTCCATCGAAGCACTGAGTTACTTACTTTGGCCACGGCTAGGTGCCTGTGCCACGTTTATCGTTCGCGAAATCAATGTCTAGTCGAACTTGCTGTTCTTTTTGTTGGCGTGTTCCTGATTGCGTTTTATCGATAAAAACAAGCCAGCTGCCAGCAACGTCGGTGAAGAAATGCATATCGAAGTAGTGGTGGTCGTCCACTGCCACATTGGGTATGACAGTGATTCCCTGATTATGCCAGGGAATCAAGCCTTCCAATTCAGGAATCAGTAACGTTAAAGCTTTCGAGTAATCCAGATCAGCTAAGTTTATTGAGCCCAAAGCCCCAGCGCTTTTAATTAGCTCATTATCTTTGTTAAGACACAGATAACCAGCAGCAATCGGGGTTCCCTCTACTTTGCTCAGGTAGTCTATGACTGATTGTGGTTTGTTGTTCATCTTGCTGATTGAACCAATGCTCGGCCAAGAGAAAGAAACACATCGTCAACCCCGGTATCTGTTTTGGCACTGGTTTCGATTGTGTCAATGGCTGCGGCACTTAATTCTTTTAAAATATTGTCGTTGTATTCCCATTTGTCTTTGATGTCGGATTTGTTTAGTACAAGCACAAATGGTTTTGGACCCAAAGTATCGAGTACAAGCGCATGAAGATTTTTTGCACTTTCGAATGTTGCTGGTCGAGAGGGGTCTATGACCAATATGTAGGCTGCCATACCACGTAGGTAGGAAGGTAGCACTGACTGATGGTTGTCTTCACCGTAGACATCCCAAAGAACCAGTGACAAATCAGTATCGTCAACCGACATAACCTTTTTATCAATTTTGACACCAATAGTTGTGACGTAATTTTCGGAGAAAATACTATCAACGTAGCGTCGCACCAGACTGGTTTTTCCAACAGCAAAAGAGCCGAGCATGCATAGTTTCTTTTGAAGCATGGTTTTCTACTTTTCTATCGGACCAAAGGTCACGTGGGAAATTTGGGGAAACTGTAAAGCGAGGCGCTTTGCATCGTTCATCCAGCTTTTAGATGTCGCGCCGAGTATATAAAGAATACTTCCATCCAGCGTTAAAGTGACGCCGTCAGATGGTGTTAGTACAGCCTTGATTCGTTGTAAGTTAAAATCCGCATTCAGGGCTTGATAAGGCTCTAGCTCAAATACCACTTTGTCTGGGTCCAGACCTGAATCTGCTAATAATGCACTTGGTGAAAGTGCCAGCGGATCTTTAAGTCCTCGCACTGTATAAGTATTGCTATCCCTGCTTGAACCGGTGACTACGATGCCAGGTTGATCGTCTAGTTTGGTTACCAGCGCATTCCATTTTCGCTTATCCAAATGATTTACAATGAGCCATCCCGATAACAGTGCCATCGCGATACCAAACACAAGCAATTGGCGTCTGGTACGTTCGGGTAAGTTTCTGACTCGATTGTGTAAGCGGCTATCGTGATTGTCCATAAACAAAACAAAGTCGGATTTAAGCTCATGGAAAGAGCTGTCATCACCTTCATAGTTGTCAAGTTGCTTTGCGTAGTTGTTATGAATGTCTTCGTTAAACTGCTGCAGTGCTGTTCGGCAACTTTCGGGTGCCACACCTCTTATTACAGCTGCAATAACCGCCGAAGGACCCCATTCAATCCAGACAGATAGTTCACCAAGTTGCAAGGTATTCAGACCATCGAATTCCTGAGTGGAGAAGGCGTCTTGCACGAATGACTGGATGGCACTTAGCATGCCACTGACCATGTCGGCATCCTGTGCTTCTGCAGCACCAGATGTTGCGTGGCAAATGGGTAAGCCCGATTCTTTCTCTATTAGAAAAAGCTGTTCAAATTTGTAGGTTCTTTTTGTTTTACTGGAATCACGCGACAACATACTTGCGATCATCTTACGTATCGCCGGTCCTAAAATGGGGAAGAGGGCTTCTGCCATAATCTCCGGGTTTTCACGAGAAGAGGTTTGAAATTGTTCTACAACTACCGGTTTTAACGAGCTGCTGTAGGTATCGTCTTTTTTCTGCGCTTGCTGTGTTGCTTTTGCAAGTACCTCGCTTGCGTCGTCTATTCTGGTTTGTTCGTCAGTAAGCTTGAATTGCAATGCGTTTACTTGTTCTTGCAGTTGCTTGATTTCTTCGCGTTCTGGCTGCAATAGTATCGTGCGCAGCTTTTCTACCTCTGTGTCAGGCACAGTGCTGGAACCAACTGGCGCTGGGTCAATGCTGACGGTCGTCTTCATACTGCCTTGTGACATTGGCTGTTACTTGGTTGGTTAGGCGGTGGTGGAGCCGGATAGTTTGCCAGATAAATCATTGAGTAAGCTTGCCAAATTTTGTTTGTCCAGCTTCGCACTCTGTAAATTATTTACCGACTGGCTCATTTCTTTTTGAAGTTTATTTTCAATACTAGCCATTTGCGTGCTCAGTGCATTTTTTTGCAGTGCCAGTTCTGATTCCAATTGCTGGGCACCTTCTGAGGCCGATTTGCCGAGTTCATCAATGCGGCCTAGTAGCTTACTGTTTTGATTGTCTGTAGCTTTGGAGATATCCTCCATTGCCGTGTTTTGCCTGGCTTCAAGTTCGCTGAGTTTTTTTTCAAGCGTTGAGGTTGAGGATTCAATTGATTGAGAAAGTGCGTCGAGTCGTTTGGTCACGCTTTGACTCAGTGATTCCATTTGTTCAGCAAATTGTAGCTGAAGCGCGCTGAGTTGCTCGACATTTGATCGCTGTTGTTGCCCAAATAAAATTTCCTGAAGCTGCCCTAGCTCTCCACTGGAAATATCGTTGCCTGGGTTACCGTCCCTTTCTGATGAAGCACCTGGTTTTGCAGGCTCGGAACCTGCGACTTTCAGTGAATGTTTATCCATAATGATACTTTTCCAATTAGTCGTTAGACGTGCTTGTTTCCTTATCCCCTGAGCATTCTACCGATAAGAAACAGTTAGTAACACGCTATTATCGTGCCGATAGACACCGCTTTGAGTGCCCACCATTATTGATCGCGCAAAAACAGCATTATATTACCGACTCAAAAGTGTCAATGGTTTTAAAGGGGACGGAGGGATTTAATTTTGACCAAGTGCGAATTTTGCCAGTGTATTAGTTTCAACCTGGGCTGATGCCTGAACGGTGCAGGTGGTCAAAATTAAATCCCTCCGTCCCCTTTAATTGTTTGACAGATTTGGTGGTGCTTGGAGATGTTTGAAACTAGCGACCTGCTGTTTTGAGTCGCTAGCTTGAAATTTTGGAGGAGGCTAAGAAGTCTGTGGTGGTAACACTACAACGCTGATAATGCTTTGTCCGCGCGATCGAACCACATGCGCGAAACCAGATTGTCTTTGGACAGTGTTATGCCAAGCACATCTGCACCAGTGTGTCGGTACTTAAGGTCTTCAAATATGTTTCGAGCGAGCTGGCGATTACCCATTTCCTGATGTGCCACGCCTTCACTGTACAGAGCCGTGTCGTAGTAGTTTGAGTCAGGGTATTTCTGTCGCAGCTGCTTCATGCTTTTTTCTGCGGCATGGTAATCCTGCCTGTCGACTAAATCGATATAGGCGCGCAGGTAAGCGGCATCGTCAGCCAGATAGCTGTCGCTGTGCAGAATTTCCAATGAATCAAGTTCGGCTACTGCCTGATCCAGATAACCAGCATCGCGAGCGTTCATGGCGGTGAGGTACATATCAAAATCCTCACCAGAGCCGTAGACAGATGCCTCTTTTAAAACTGGTGCTTTAATGGCGGCTTTAAATTTATTTTTAGTTGCAGGTTCGCCTTGAATGTAGTCGTCGTAAGCTGCTAACGATTGTTGATAATCGCCAGATTTTTCCAAATCTTTTGCCTGATAATAAGTTTGTTCGTGCTGGTTCTGTGCTTTGGTCGCTTGCACTATGGTGTCAAAATCAACATCCAAAGCGGCGGCCTTGCGCCCGTCAGTCAAAGGTTCAAAGCTTATCTTTAAATTAATGGCTTCCGCGGGTTGTAAGACGATTTCATCGTAAAAATCAGTTGTGAATTCATCCGAGTTATCACCGGTCACGTGCACCGATTTTATTGGGTACACATCCGCACCTCGATTGGCAATCTCAATGACTTGCGTTGATACTGTACCAACCTCGCGCGTACCAAAATAAAAGTCTGGTACTGAGACATGCAAATAGCTGCCGCCCACACCTGGCGTTGGTGCTGATGTTGACTCACTAGCACAAGCTTGCAGTAGCAATAATGTTGCGATGCTGGCTGTTAGTGTGGTTTTGCTAAAACGTTTCATTGAATCAACTCAAGCAGCGTTGCTTTGTTTATTCTCGGAATTGTCTACCTTAAAGTAGTCGAGTGCCATCTTGCAGTTGCGTACCGCTTGGTCAGCTTGCGTACCAGCCTGTGCGGGTTCGATTTGTTCGTTGGCTTGCTCAATTTCAGCTTTTGCCGCGGCGATTTGTTCACGAATGGAACGCATTGCTGCAGTCAGTTCGCCGGATATTTCACCGAATTCAAGATTATCAGAAGCTCGTAGACGAACATTCAGATTGCCATTGCCGATTTCTCTCAGAGTACGTTTAATCGCCAAGAGGGGATGCCCCAGTTTGCGGGTGATATAAACACCGAGCGCAACAGTGATAAAAGCATTTATCAACATCATACTGATGACCCACTTGGCCAGAACCGCAGAAAGACTAGGTACCGCTTCGTTCACCAGTTGCATGTCTTCTGAGACAAAAAACAGTGGCGCTACACCCTCAACCAGGCTGTTTAACATTTGGTTGTAAAATAAGCCCATCAACACGGTTGTGATCACCAGATACAACATGGCGAAAGCCAGTACGCGACGAATCTCACGTGCCTGAAATGTTTTGTCTTTCAGTATTGAAAGCGGAAAAATGGAATCGGACGAGCGTGCCATGTTTGGACCTTTTGATACCTTCTGTGTAACCTAGGAAATCGGCACTGTTGCGCAAAACTTGAGTATCTAATTAGGTGGCTGAAAAGCTCCGTTAGGCACTGGAATAAGGGTTGGGCCACGTTATAATTGTGAGTTACTTAACATAAATCGCACTCTCATGGATATAGACATCGGCTCAGCGATAGATACGGGAACTGCCTTTTCGCTTGCCGGGTTGGTTTATTTGGTTAGCGCCATTGCTGCCAGCGTGCATGTTCTTCTTAATAAGCGAAATGTCAGCGCGGCATTCAGCTGGATTGGCGTCATTGTGCTATCCCCGTTTTTTGGTGTGCTGTTGTATTGGCTATTTGGCATAAATCGTATTCGACGACGTGCCCAAGCTGAGATGCGAGATCGCACTGATACGCAGCTTGATCTAGGGCAACAGAAGCCGTTAAGCACCGTTGTCGATATGAATCACCTGGCCGATGCGCAGTTGCAATTGCTTCGCACGGGTTTATCTATTCACAGCGCTCCTTATTTGTCTGGCAATAAACTTGATGTATTGATGAACGGTGTTGAGGCGTTTCCACGCATGCTAGAGGCAATTACCAGTGCAAAGAGAAGCGTCGCATTATCCAGTTATATATTTGAATACGATGCAATTGGCAAGCAGTTTGTGACTGCATTGATCGATGCACACACCCGCGGTGTATCCGTATATGTATTAATGGATGGCATAGGGGTAGGTTACGGCCTGAGTTTGCTTAGAGCCGATAGAGTGCTGCGTAAAAATAATGTGTCCACAGCGCGATTTCTATCCACCGTGTCGGCGTCTGGCTTCCGCTTTATTAATTTACGTAATCATCGAAAAATACTGAGCATTGATGGAGCTTGCGCGTTTGTTGGAGGAATGAACATACGCGCTGGAAATTTACTAAGGGCTAATTACCCGCATCAAACCCAAGACGTGCACTTTTGTATAAAAGGACCAGCTATAAATCAGATAAACCGCGTGTTCGAAGAAGATTGGCAGTTCGCTACCAGCCAAAGTATCTCGTTGACAGACTATCAGGATAGCTCTGCTGGCGACGTGACATGCCGTGTGTTGGTTGATGGCCCTGATGGCAATTATAAGAAGCTTGAATTGACTATTATCGCGGCCATCAATTCAGCACGAAACAGCATCACTGTAGCAACACCCTATTTCCTGCCGGATGAGGCCGTAATGAGCGCTTTGCGCTTGGCCGTAATGCGAGGGGTAAATGTACGGGTTCTGATACCGGCTATCAATAATTTGGCTATTGTCGATTGGGCCATGAGCGCTAACGAGTCAAGTTTATTAAACGCCGGTATTAAGATCTATCGTTCCCAGCCGCCGTTTGATCATAGTAAGTTGTTTACAGTCGATAGTTCCTGGAGCTTAATCGGTTCGAGCAATTGGGATGCAAGAAGTCTTGAGCTCAACTTTGAAATAAATGTTGAGTGCTTCGATGTTGCGTTCGCTCAGCGACTGGACCAAGTGCTTAGTAAAAAGTTTGAACAAGCCGAGCTGGTGTTGGGTTTGAAGCGCACTTTGCCTGTTCGTTTGCGGAACAATTTTTTTAGACTCTTTACGCCGTATCTATAATAGTTAGTAATTAGGTGGCCAGGTAAACCGAACTTTGAATAACCGTATTTTACCCAAATCAATCGAGCAAGCAGACGCTATCCGTGTTCTGGGCAGGGCGCAAGCTGACGTGCTGGGGCCGAGCATACGTTTGCTTGTATGGAATATTTACAAAGCCAAGCGCAGTAATTGGTTAGCTGATTTTAATACTTTAGTTGATAATCGTGATTTGGTGCTATTGCAAGAAGCCGTCGTTAACGCACCATCGGATACATTGTTTGGTTCAAGTGAGCGCTGCCAATGGATTATGGCTTGTAGTCATCAGCACCCAGGGACTGGGGTTATAACTGGTGTTAAAACGGGTTGTATTGCAGCGTTGGAAAAACAATGTGTGTATCGGTCCAGGCACACTGAACCCGTCGTTAATACCCAAAAACTATTGCTGGAAACACATTATAAGTTAGTCGACTCGGTTAATACTTTGATGGTGCTTAATATGCACGCGATTAATTTTGTTGGTGTTAAGAAATACATAGACCAGCTGGAGCAGTTGAGTGACGCCTTGAGTCGACATCATGGTCCTGTGATTTTGGCCGGCGATTTTAATACATGGAGCCCGAAACGCTTGGCGCATTTTCAACAAAGAGCAGAGCGGGCCGATTTGATTGAAGCCAGTATGAGTCGCCGCAGCAAGGTAGCACATTTGCATCAGCACCTTGACCACGTGTTTTATAGAGGGCTGTGTTTAACATCAGTTGAGTCACTGCAGCACATAGCGTCGTCCGATCATTCGCCTATATCGGCGACGTTTATGCTTGAATGATAGTAAGAGTTTTCATGGCGCCAGTACAACAATACTGGTTTATTTAGCACGTGCAATAAGAAATTGAGCTAACTCCCCCTTACCAGCATAATCAGTGTTATCACAAATAAAATCACACCACCGAGTAGCATGGCAGTGGTTATCCAGTCTTTAGATGTGCCTTTCGGGCCGTTTTCAAGCCAGTGTTTGGCCACAGGCAACATTCTGAAAATCATGAAGCCGAGAATGACTGCCCAAGAAATTTTCATCCACATTGGTAAGTCCATCGAAGCTGCTCCTTTACGTTTTGCGTATATCTATAACGATGTAACAAAAACGGGCCGCTATTCGCGGCCCGTTCTAAGACATTAAGGGTGCCAGGGCAAAGCGCCTGAAGCCATAGTTTATTAGTCGTCCATTATACCAAGAAGGTGTAACAGGCTAGTAAAGATGTTGTAGATATTGAGGAACATTGACACGGTTGCGCGCACATAATTTGTCTCACCACCATTTAAAATGCGGCTAGTGTCAAACAAGATGAAACCACTCATTAGAAGAATGATACCAGCTGACAGTGCGACGCTAAATGCAGGAATCGACAGGAACAAATTGGCAATAGCTGCGCCGAATACCACGATGAGGCCAACCATCAAAAAGCCACCCATGAAGCTAAAGTCTTTTTTGGTTGTAAGAACGTATGCACTTAAAGCGAGGAAGATTGCGCCTGTTCCACCCATTGCTGTGGCGACCAGAGTAGAGCCATTAGACAGTGACAGGTAGGATTGCAGCATTGGCCCCAAGCCGATACCAAGTAAGCCTGTGAATCCGAAAACAACCCAAATACCTGCTGCTGATTCGTCAACTCGTGGTAATACGAACCACACTAATCCGATGGCCGCAAACGTACAAATCATAGCGACCGTGGGCGGGACGTTAAGGAGAATAGACACCGTTGCCATTGCCGCGCTGAACAATAACGTCATCGACAGTAGCATGTAGGTGTTTCTTAGTACATTGTTGGTTTCTAACGCACGCGTTGACGTGGTGCTGTTAGGAAACGACGCTGGGTTTGACATGTTCAACTCCGATTAAAGTCTAGGTTTAAGTGTTTAGCCTGTGACATCAATATAGCCACTGCGCGGGTACTTTGTAGCTGTAATATTAACACCGCAGGCCCTGAAATGAAGATAGGGTGCGCAATGCTCACTTTCAAGTAATAAATGGTCGATATTTAACCAGTTTATCGGCAAATAAGTACAAATAATTCAATAGTTTAAGTCATTTATACGGTTTACAGCAATATTTCGGATCACACCATACCTGTACTGATGTGAACCAGCCTCCAAAGTTCGCCCATTGGCGTGAAAATTGGTTACAATACGCGGCTGCGGAGAGTTGGCAGAGTGGTCGAATGCGGCAGTCTTGAAAACTGTTGAGGTGTTAAAGCCTCCGGGGGTTCGAATCCCTCACTCTCCGCCATTT